>Ga0351875_1134_pt2 | contig 17146 bp, 18 predicted proteins | sample BONcelFGM3001C14_FD_206784 | JGI IMG/M metagenome (GOLD analysis project Ga0351875, IMG submission 206784) | Enriched cells from coal bed in the Powder River Basin, Montana, United States - BONCAT cells FGM rep3 HSBNCT.FGM.300.1.C14 ... | reverse complement strand
TACGTGCGGTCCCCGTGGTTGAAGCGCACCCAGTAGGTGTTGTACAGCACATCCACACCCTCGAGGTCGCGCGCCAGTTGAGCGGGGTTTTGGAAATGAAACGGAATCGCCTCGATATCCCGCGGCGCATCCGCGGGCCGCGGCTTGTTGGTGAGTGTGCGCACGCGCACCCCCTGGTCCAGCAGCCTGCGCGCCATGTACTTGCCCGAATACCCGAAAGCCCCTGTGATGCAGTGCAGTTCCTGTGACATGATCCTTGCCTCCGTTCGTTCATTTTGTTCAGTATTTTTTGAAACTATTAATCAAAAAAAATCAATCCTTTCTTCCCGCCAAACCTGAGAGAAGCGTCATGGCCGCGCGGGCCTGGTCTTCATCGGCCAGGAACGTGCTGGTGATGGCGTCCATGGTTTCCAGGAGGTCGCGCATCTGCGCGAAGCGCTCGTGTACCGCGCCGCCGCCCGCTTTGGGTTTCATCTCGCCCAGCACCTCGCGCACAGATTCGATGGCCGGGTCAAACTCGCGGCGTTTGCGCTCGCTTGCGATGCGGAAGAACATCTTCCACACATCGTCTTCGCTTACATAGAAGTCGCGGCGGTCACCGGTTTTATTCACCTTGCGCGCCACGCCCCAGGCGCGCAGGTCCTTGAGGCACATGCTGGCGTTGCCGCGGCTGATCTGGAGCCGGTCAGCGATGTCGTCCAGGCCAACGGGCTTGTCCGACACCATGAGCAGCGCGTGTACGCGGGCCATGGACGTGTTGATGCCCCACAGGGAGCCCATGGCGCCCCAGGTTTCGATGAACCTGTCTGTGGCTTTGCGGTCCATGGTTTTCGCCCCCTTTTTCGTTCATTTCGTTCAGTATCTATTGAAAGTATAGCCCCGGCGCTTACAGGGTGTCAACATTTATTTTCAGGGGAAACATCTCGCTGTTGTTGTCGCCGCAGTCTGAAAATGAATTCCCATGAACAATGGGCGCTGGCCTGGCTTAATAACGGTTCAAACAAAACTCAATTCAGGTAAAGCAGTTTCCACGCGCCGTTCATGAGCATGGCCATGGTGGGCGGGGTGTGGAATGATTCGCCGGCCGCGCCCACAATATCCATTTCAATGAATCCGCATGCCTGCAGGCGCAGCTCGCCGCTGTATTCGGGCATGAACCGGCTGCCGTCAAATGCTTCCAGCCCCTTTTCCGCGTGCATAAGCATATCAAGGCCCTGGCCGCAATCCACGGGTTCGGCGCGCGTGACCGTGCAACGGGAAACCTTCACATCTTCTGCACCGAATTCTTTCTCGATTTCCTGTCTGAGAAATTCCTTGATGCCTTTGTCCGGAATACCCTCTTTGCCGGCCAGGTCCAGGTGAACCACCAGGGCTTCGAGCATTTCAAAGGATACATTACCCAGTATCATTTTCAGGGGATCCTTCTGCATCTGCGCGCACAGAGCGCCGGCATATTCTTTGATTCCGGGGGCCTCGGACCTGGCTGCGGGTTTGAAATCCGCAAGCCGGGCGCGCAGCCATTTGAGCGTGTCCGTGAGCGCCTTGTCCGCGCCTTCGGTGCCAAGCTTTTCGCCTACGAAACCGTGATCATAACCAGGAAACTCAATAAGCGTGCAGTCCCCGCCCGCAGCGTTCACGGCTTTGCACATGGACACGGACTGATCAAACGGCACAAGCTGGTCGGCGGTGCCATGCAGCAACAGCATGGGCGGGGCCTGGTCCGCATATGTGATGGGCGATATTTCCTTTTTAAATGCCGGGATATCTTTGACCTTTCTGAAATACGACAATTCCATGGTGCGCACCAGGTTATGGGTCATGGTGGTGAAATCATGCACCCCGTACCACGCCGCCATGAAGTCCACTTCAGGCTTCTGAGCATCCAGCGCCGGGTCTCCGCAACTCGCGTTGAATGTGTCGTTGTGCTGGGTTACGGACGCGAACGAGGCCATGTACCCGCCCGCGGAATTGCCCTGGATGATCATGCGGCCCGTGTCCACGTTGTATTCCGCGGCGTGGGCGCGCAGCCACTGGATCGAGCATTTCACGTCCTGCGCATTTTTGGGAAACAGGCCGCCATCCTGGAGCAGGCGGTAGTCCACGGCCAGGACCACGAACCCGTGGCGCGCGAAAAACTGGGACACTTCGGGAATGCCGAATGCGTCTTTGCTTCCGGCCACAAATCCGCCGCCGTGGGCGATGATCAGGCCGGGCAGTTTTTCATTGTTGTCCGCACGGTACAGGTCGGCCGTGACCTTATAACCATCTTCGCGCGTGGTGATCACAATTTCGTCCTTGAAAATCAAACCGTCCATATTCTCGTAAATCGCATGGGGCGGCAGCGTGATGTCCTCCTGCGCGCGGGCAGCATGCGGCGTGAAACCGGCAATCAAAATCAAAAACAGAATCAAGCGCTTCATAGCAAATCCTCCGGCGAATGCAATGGCGGGACAAAACAGGTTTCCCCGGTTCCAATTATAGTACGGGCGCGCGGCGGCGCTTCCAGAAAACAGGAAAAATCCCGGTCTGCGGATTGCGCTATCAACGAGATAGGCTGCCGGGCGGAATTCAACTTAACAGGATGGGCAGGATGAACAGGATAAAAGATTTAATTACTCAAACTTGGCGGGGTCGTCAAATAAAGCTAATAAAACATCTTAGATCAAACCGCTTCCCCTTTGGAGTGCGACATTTTAATGTCGCTTTGCGTGCCGGGAATTAATTCCCGGCATACGTCGGTGCATCACGGTAAATCTCGTATTGCAAAAGCGGCGATAAATCACCGCACTCCAAAGGGGAAGCGGTTTGATCTAAGATGTTTTATTAGCTTGATTTGACGAACCCGCTAAGTTTGAGTTATTGAAACACAACCACATCGGATATCATTGCGAGGCCGGGTGGGCCGACGCGGCAATCCGGCAAGTTGCTTTTTGGCAACCAAGTCAATCGGATGCCTGGCATTACTGATTGAGATTGCCACGTCACTGCGTTTCTCGCAATGACAACTTCAGAGGCTTTGTCCTGATACAGTCACATATTGCCATCCCACGGTGCAAACATCGGGGAATTCTTTCGGTTAAAAGCAAAACCCAAACCACGCTCAGGCGAAACGGCGCAGCATGTCGATGGCGAACTGGGCCGTGAGGCCGCGGCAGTCTTCGCGGCGGCGGAAGATGCGGCGGCTGAATGTTACGGGCTCGCGCGCAGGGTCGCGGAACACCAGGGCCGCGTACACCTGGCCCACTTCGGCTTTGCCCTGGGCTTCGGGGCCGGCGTTGCCTGTGGTGGCAAGGGCCATGTCCGCGCCAAGTGTGTCCAGGGCGCCGCGCGCCATGGCTATTGTGACCTGCTCGGACACGGGGCCGTACCGGGCCAGCAATTCTTCGCTCACATTCAGGTATTTCATTTTCGCGGCTTCGCTGTATGCGGTCACGGAGCCGAGCAGCACCTGGGACATGCCCGGCACGCTCACGAGCCGGCTGGCCACCAGGCCGCCGGTGATGGACTCGGCCAGGGCCAGGGTGAGCCCTGCCGCGCGGAGCCTGTCAAACACGGCCTGCTCCAGGGTGGTTTCGTCCTGGCCGTAAATGTATTCACCTACGATTTCATAAATGCGCGCGGCTGTGGCGTCCAGCATGGCCGTGCTTTGTTCCTCGGAATCGGCGCGGGCCGTGAGGCGCAGGTGAATCTGGTAATCCACGGGCAGGAAAGAAAAGGACGGATTCCGGGACGTGATGATATCCATGGGCAGCAGGGGCTGGAGCGTGGACTCGCCGATGCCGAACAGGCGCAGGGTGCGCGTTGCGCTCACGCCGTGCGCCAGGCCCTGGAGCATGTAATCCATGGATGCGCCGAGCATGGCCGTCATTTCGCGGGGTACGCCAGGGAAAAACGCCATGCGCGCCCGGTCCGCGCGCACCACAAAGCACGGGGCTGTTCCCACGGGATTCATGATCACGTGGCACCCGTCCGGCACCAGGGCCTGTTCCAGGGCATTGTCCGTGCAGGGCACGCCGAGCATTTCATGGAAGGTGCGCACATGCGCGTCCACAGCGTCATCGCGGAACATGTCCACACCCAGGAAATCCGCCACGGCGGCTGCGGTGAGGTCGTCCACAGTGGGTCCCAGGCCGCCCGTGGCTGTCACGATATCCGCGCGGGACGCGGCGCGCTGCAGCGCATCCACGATATCCTCGCGCGTATCCGCAACCGTGGTGCGGTACCGCACCTTCACGCCCCGCTCGTTCATGATGCGGGAAATGTATGTGGCGTTGGTGTCGTCCATGCGCCCTTGCAGCAGTTCATTGCCTATAGAAATGATTTCTCCCTGAAGCATACGCCAAACCTCCTGTTTATCTCTTACATTATATTGATCTGATTTGCGCCCATCGCTCACCTGTACGAAAAACCATTACAAAATTTGAGTTTGTTTGACACTGTTGCTATTTGTTTTTATGATATATTCGCTTTGTTCGGCGCACAGGGAGCAATTTCCATTGGACAAATCGATTCGGGATCAAATCGGGACACGCATCAAAGACATTCCCACTCTGCCCATAGTGGCGACCAAAATCCTTGAAGTCACGGAAGACCCTGAAAGCTCGGTTGACGATCTCAAGGAAATCATCATGATGGACCAGGTGGTGTCCGCGCGCCTGCTCAAGGCCGTGAACTCGGCTTTTTTCGGGTTTCCCCGGAAAATCGACACCATATCCCAGGCCATCGTGATCCTGGGATTCAACAATGTGCGCAGCCTGGCCCTGTCCGTGTCCATTCTCACGGCCATGCCGCCCAAACCATCAAGAATAGGGTTCGACCACCGGAAGTTCTGGCGCCACTCCGCGGGCACCGCGTTTGTGGCGCGGGCCATGGCCAAATCCGCGCGCCTGCGCGATTCCGAGCTGTTCTTCGTGGCCGGTCTCCTGCACGACATCGGGTTCATCCCCATGGACCAGACCATTCCCCAGGATTTGAAGAAGGCACTGGAATACTCCAAGCAGCACAACATTCCCGTGTACCAGGCGGAAAAAGAAGTCATGGGGTTCACCCATGCGGACGTGGGCTGTTTTATCGCAGAGAAATGGCTGCTGCCCACCACGCTCAAAGAGCCCATCGCCCTGCACCACGCCCCGCCCCTGCAACTGGAACACCCCCAGCTCACCTACGCGGTGCACGCCGCGGACATCATCTGCAAAATCCGCGAATACGGCGGCTACGGCGACAACGCAATGCTCTGCATCGACAACATTGAAGAAATCGCGCGCAAAATGTTCAAAATCGAGGACGACCTGCCCAAGGAAACCGAATCGTTTCTCACCGAAGACCTGGCCGAGGCCAGCGACTTTTTCGCGCTTTTCGAATAAACATTTCCACTTTTTTCCACGACATTATCCATAAGCGCATGCGCCCGCACCGGGCCTGGCTTATACTTGATGAAGAACGCAACGGAAAGCGCGGAACTCGCCCATGAACCGGGACCTGGACTTCGAAGAAATCTCCTTTTACTGCCGCAGCCCGATTTTCATGTGCCCGGACTGCTCCCACGCGGCCAAGTGCCAGGACCTCATGAACCTGCTGCGCATCTACAAGCTTGAGGAAAAAACACCCGAGCCCGATTACCGCAGCCTGTTTCCCTGGACCAAGCCCCGCCAGCCCGGCCCCCTGGACCCCAACAACAAGCTCAATGAAATGACCAGCGGCGAGTGGCTCAAATTCACGCGCACCGTGCTCACGGAAACCTTTCCCAAAACCCTGGGCCACGAACTGCGGCGCAAACACCCCGGATACAAGAGCCCGTTCCTGCTCGGCCAGCTCCTGTCCTTTTTCAGCAAGGAACAGGACATGATCCTGGACCCGTTCGCGGGCACCGGATCCACGCTCGTGGCCGCGGCCCTCACAAACCGCGAGGCCGTGGGCTTCGAACTGTACAAGAAATGGATCGACATCTATTACGAAATCTGCAAAACCCACGACATTCCCCGGCAGAAACTGGTGCAGGGCGACTGCGTGCACCTGTCGCGCTACCTGCCCGCCGAGTCCGTGGACTTCATCCTCATGGACCCGCCCAACATCATGAAATCAAAAGAATGGCTGGGAAAAGAGTTGAAAGGCGACGAAGCCTTCGATCTGTTTTTCTCCATGATGGAGGAACTGTTCATCAACTGCCACAAAGTGCTGCGCAACAAGAAATACGCGGCCGTGTTCACAAAGAACATGTACCAGGACGGCGGGTACGTGTACATCACCCCGCATTTCGCAGCCGCGGGCCAGCGCGCGGGCTTTGTGCTCAAAGGCGAAAAAATCTGGGAAAACACCGCCGAAAAACTGCGCCCCTACGGATACCCGCACACGTATGTGCCCAATGTGGTGCACTACAATATTCTGATTTTTCAGAAGAATGTATGAAATAAATCTTATAACAATTCCATTTTATGTGCTTGCATAAGTTGGCCCACGTGCGCGCAACCCGTCAGAACTGTCTGGCGTTGAGGCGCCCGGTTTTCCACACGCGCCACAGGGAGTTGTTGTACACGCGCGCGTAGCGGATGCCATAGGTGACCTTGAAGATCGCATCGAGCAATGCGCTCGGGCGGCCCTGCACCATGCGGCGCAGCAGGGGATGCAGGCCCGGGGCTTTGACCGCGAGATAAAACACCTTGTGCAAATTTTCCAGGGCTGCGCGGTCCGGGTTGCTTATGGGGGAATTGCGGAAATAGCTGGTGGGAATGGTGTCGGCGCTGAAGCCCTCGGGCAGTAGATTCTGCGCGCGCGCACGCTGTTCCAGGCGCGTGCCCGGATATGGCTGCACCAGCGAACACCAGGGCTCGTGCGCGCCGATGCGCCTGTTCAGGCGCACGGTTTCCCACCCGTTGTCCAGGGTTTCTCCGGGCAGGTTGAGCATGTTGAATGTGCCAATGCGGATGTTGTACTTTTTGAGAATTTCCGCGGTGCGGACAATTTGCTCGTCCGCGATTTTTTTATCCAGCACCTGGTTGCGCAGGTGTTCGTTTCCGGACTCCACGCCAAAATGCGCCCAGGCGCAGCCCGCATTGGCCAGGGCGTCGGCGATTTCATCGGTCATGAGATTGGCGCGCACCAGGCACGAAAACGGCACGGCCACGCGGCGCGCATAAATTTCCAGGAATTCGAACAGCCATTTTTTATCCAGGATAAACACATCGTCGTCGAAGCGCACGTACTTGATGCGGTAGTCGCGGCACGACCAGTTGATCATGTCGATGCAGCGCTCGGGGCTGAGCCGGCGCACGGGGTAGCCGCCGCACGGGGCATAGAGTTCGCCGATGGCGTGGTTGAAGCAGAACGAGCAATTGTAAGGGCAGCCGCGGCCGGTGATGATCATTTTTGTGGGGTTGTCGCGCAGGAACGGGTAGCGGCGGTAATACATGCAGCGCGCCGGGTGCGGCAGGGCATCCAGGTCGGGCACGGGCGCGCGCAGGGGGTTGACAATCAGTTTTCCATCCGGGGCCGCGTACGCGAGATTGGGGATGGATCTCCAGTCCGCGCCCGCGTCCGCGGCGTGCGCAAAATCCAGGATCGCGCCTTCGCCTTCGCCGCGGCAGATGCAGTCCAGGCCGGGCGCGCGCGCAAAGTCCGGATAAAACGTGGGGTGCGCGCCCCCGGCGATGGTGAGGATATTCGGGAATTCCTGCTTGATGGATTGCGCGGCCTGCGCGGCCCAGCGGTGCGCGCCCGTGGTTACGCTGAACGCGGCGATGTCGGGCTTGAACTTGCGCACCAGGTCCAGCATGCGCCGCCCGCCCGGGGTAATGATGGCGGTGACATGGTGATCCGCGTGCGTGAGCACCCCGCCCAGAACCATGGGGCCGGGCAGTTCATACCAGAAATCCTGTAGGAATGCGATTCGAGCCACGGGACAATTATAGCATCAATGCGCGGGATATCACTGCGCGTCCACTTGTTCGACCATATCGATAACGACTTGAAGCATCACGGCCAGGGACTGGGGCCGGATGTGTTCGATGGTGTCGAAGCGGGTGTGATAGTTGGGCACGAGCCGGGACGTGTCCTGGCAGAGCAATGTTGTGGCCGCGATGCCGGCGCGCGAAAATTCCGTGGCGTCGGATGCGCCCAGGGGGATGACCGTGCGCAGCATGGGCCAGTTGCGCTTGGCGGCCGCGTTCAGCGCCATTTTCACGAGCGCGGGGTCGTGCTTTGCGCCCGTGCAGATTTCCCGGTGGATTACGGTCAGGTATTTTTCATCGTACACGCCGTCCACGAACACGCCGTATGTGGGGATTTCCTTGAATTCCTTGAGGTGTTTTTCCACGTAGCGCCTGGTGCCGCGCAGCCCGGCTTCCTCGCACGCCATGCCCACGAGCACCACTTCCGTGTTTTCGGGGAAGAATTCGCCGCTGTTCTTTGCGTCGCCCAGGTACTTGCCGAGCGCGGCTGTGACCGCGCACCCGGCCATGTTATCCATGGCGCCGGGTACGGGCGCGTAGGTGTGGAAGAACAGGAACATGCCGACCAGAGGATAAAGAGCAACACCGGCGATGCCCAGGTACAGATAAACGGGTTGCGCCCCGGCGCCCTGGGCCCACGCCGCGGTTTTGGCGATGCTGATGCCGAACATGAACACAAAAGCCAGGATGGTGACAATCATCACGGGGATGGCCGCGTTCTTGAAAAACAGCCAGATATTAAATTCGTAGGCTGTGTCCAGGTGGCCGCTCACGATGATCCGCCGTTTCACTTCCCCGCGCGGCTTGATCACGCCGATGGCGTTTTCCCCCTGTTTCTTGGGATACAGGAAATCTATAAATTCGCGGTAGCGCACGAATTCGAAAATAAAAATCAGCATGGCGATGGTCATGAGCACAGCGGCCGCGGGCGGAAAAACCCAGTACAGGGCCGCGGATGCAATGTACAGCAGCACGATGATGGGAAAGAATCCCAGAAACGTGGTGGGGCTGCATGTGAATGATTCCGTAACCGTGGAGTCGCACACGGGCTTGAATTCATCGATGAGCATGCGGCCCAGTTCTTTTTCCTGGCCGCTGCACGGTTCGCGCGGCCCGATGTCCCGCACCGCCCTGTCGATAAGGTTATACATGTAATCTTTGTAACGTTCCGCTCTCATAACTCTCCCTGCGCGCCGGAATCGAAAAACAGCACCGGCTGGAATTTGCAGCAAAAGTATAGCACAGAAATTGAAAAGGCAATCCCGGGGCCGGGAATGGGCTGCAACCCGGGGCAGGTGCGCGCATCCATTGATTCGGCCTTGTCTTTCTGTTAATATGGGACAATCGAAACCCGGAACTGGCCGGGACACGGCGCGCAATGAATGAAACACTCTCGACAACCCAGAAATGGCTGCTGGGCCTGTTCCTGGCGGTGATCGCCACAGGCGGAGCGGCGCGTCTGGTGCTGTCCAGCGATTGGTATGCGCGCCGCTCCATGGGTTCCCTGGCTGTGACCAGCGAGCAGACCCCGGCCATGATCACCGTGGATGTGGACGGCGCTGTGCAAAAGCCAGGGGTGTACCGCCTGGCCCAAGGCTCGGCAATGGGCGCGGCCGTGGAAATGGCCGGGGGCAGAACCCGGGCCGCGGATACGCGCTGCATCAATTTCACGGATACAATCTCGGACCGGCAAAAGATCTATATCCCCTACAAATCCGAGCATTTGTGTTCAGATGCCGAAGCCCTTGCTCCCCCAGCGGCAAAGCCTCTGGCCATAACGCCGGAAACCGGAGATAATTCAGCGCCGGATTCTGTGGCCGCGGCCGAGACGCCCGCGGGTTTGTCTCCCAACGGCGTGGTCAACATCAACACCGCCGATGAGCAGACTCTGGAAACCCTGCCCGGCATCGGCCCCACGTATGCGCGCCGCATCGTGGAACTGCGCCAGGAGCGCGGCCCGTATAAAACCATCGAGGAAATCATGCTTGTGAACGGCGTGGGCGAATCCAAGTTCAACAAGCTCAAACACCTCATCAAAGTGACCGACTGACATGGATGAAATCCGTTTCAAATGCCTTGTGGCAACGGGCGCGGAACAGGGCCCGGGCCGGCTGCCCGCGGTTCTGAATGCGCACGAAAAACTGGAATGCGCAATCTGCCGCGACCTGGGCGGCGCACGCGCCGAGCTGCTCTCGCGCACGGCCCACGCCCTGGTGCTGGCCACGAACCCCGGGGACCCGGACCCTCTGCTGCTGCTGGAAACCGTGCGCCGCAACCCGGCCCTGGCGCATATGCCCGTGTTCGTACTGGATAACGCCAGCAACCCGCAGATCATCAGGAACTGCACGCTCATGGGCGCCAACGCCGTAATCAGGCTGCCGGGCGCAGGCGCCACGAACGATGATGACTACGCCATGGCCGCACAAATCTACAGGTCATTGCGCAACGTGTACCACCCGGCCACGCGCCTGCAAACCGGAGGCGCGTTCATGCACCGCCTTGAAGCCATGACCCAGGACGTGGAAAAAACCCGCTACCTGCTGTGCGTCAAACTCCACGGCCTCAAATCCTACAACATTTACAAATCGTACGACCAGGGCGACGCCATGCTGGGCGCCATGGCCGACAGCATCGGCGAACTTTTGGCCCAGCGCGGCAACCACAATACCGTGCTCGGACACCTGTCCTCGGACAAGCTCTGCCTCATCACCCACGACCGGCGCGTGGAATCCCTTTGCCGCACCATCCTGCACCAGTCCGAACGCATCTTCCGCCACTTCTACACGCCCTTTGAACTTATGCAGGGATTCATCACCCTGGAGGACAATCGCATCAAAGGAAACTACTACCTGGCCGAAACCATGATCGCAGGCGTGGAAATCCCCACCCAGTGGAACAGCCACCCCGTGTACCTGCTCGATATGCTCAGTGAACTTCTGCGCCAGGTTGAAAAAGATGAAAGCGGATACAAAATCATTTCATTATAGGTGGACATATGCTGCTAAAAAGACTGCTCATCATCGCCCTGTTCATTCTTGTCGCGGCCCCGGCCGCGCGCGCGGACGCGCTTGCGGACGCATACGCATACGACGTCTCGTCCCCGCTCAACGCCTCGGTGCGGGAGATAACCCAAAGCCGGGATTTCACCCAGTTCCACGTGGAGTACGACAGCGCCAACGGCGAGCGCGTACCCGCCCTGCTCAACATCCCTACCGCAGGCCAGCCGCCCTACCCCTGCGTGATCGCGCAGCACGGGTACTCCAGCCGCAAAGAAGACAACATCATCTTCGCCCTGGCCCTGGCGCGCCTCAACATCTGCATGTTCGCAATCGACGCGCAATACCACGGCGAGCGCTCGCAAACCGGCAGGGATATTTTTTCAACCGATATCGATGATGATGTCAAAGCCCTCATCCAGACGGTTGTGGACCTGCGCCGCGCCGTGGACTACCTGCAATCCCGCGCGGACGTGAAACCGGACCGCATCGGATACATCGGCGTGAGCATGGGCGGAATCATCGGGTCCATATTCACGGGCGTTGACGCCCGCGTGCAGGCGCCCATTCTTATCGTGGGCGGAGGGGGCTGGCGCACCCTGGTCACGCTCAGCCAGATAGGACCCGCCGTGACCATGCGCAAACACCTGGAAAAACAGGGCATGGATGTGGACGAAATTGTAAAAAGATTTTCGGCTGTGGAACCCCTGAACTTCATCGGCCGCGTGGCCCCGCGCCCCCTGCTTTTCATCAACGGCAAACGCGACACCCTGGTGCCGCCCGAGGCCAACAAGCTGCTGCACGACGCCGCAGGCGAGCCCAAAACCATTGTCTGGTTCGACGGCATTGAAGGCGAACCCACGGGGCACATCCCCCCCATCACCGATATCCTCGAAATCTGCAAAGACTGGTGGCGCGAAAACCTCCTATGATCAACCGGCCCCTGCTGTTCACCCTGCTCGCGGTTCTCTTTTTATCCACTCTTTCACTCACGGCCCGGGCCGACGACCTGCCCCTGGACTCGTACACGTCCGAACCCACGGTGCGCATCGGCGTGCTGCTCAAGGCCCAGTCCGCGGCCATCAAGCTGGACGGCGCCTATACGGTTCTGAACAAGGAAACAGAGGAATTGCTGGCCCAGGGCAGGAACGGCGCCTTTACCGTGACCCTGCTGCCCACACCCGCCGAAGGCGTGCCCGGGAACCTGTACCGGGTCACCGTGGGCAGTTTCAAAAGTTATGAAGACGCGTCGTTCCACTATTCCCAGCTCCTGCGCATGGACAAGCACATGCGCATCGCCTATCCCGAGGGCTGGTTCATCTGGTTCGGCCCCTATTCCTCGACACACGAAGCGCGCGCCATACTCGAAGGCGTCAAAGCCGCGGGATACGCCAATTCACGCATCGAACCCGTGCCCCTGGGCAAGGCCGGTTACACGGTGGCCGGCAGTTCCGGCGCGATTATTTACTCGGGCTCCAGCCCCCTGGTGCTGCGCGCCTCGTCCGGCCTGGTTGCCGTGGACAAAGCAACGTATCGCGGAAATGCGGAAATACTGCCCGATTCCGTGGGCGCGTTCACGGTGGTGAATGTGGTCAAAGCAGAGGACTACCTGCGCAGCGTGGTGCCTGCGGAAATGCCTTCGGGCTCACACCCCGAAGCGCTCAAAGCCCAGGCCATTATCGCGCGCACCTATCTGCTTAACAACCGCCACCGCCACGAGGTGGACGGGTTCGAGCTGTGCGGCACAACCGACTGCCAGGTATACAGCGGCATCGGCCACGAATTCGATTCCACCAACCAGGCTATCCGCGACACACGCGGCATGGTCGTGGCCTATAACGGGCGCCTGGCAAACGCTCTGTTTCATTCCACGTGTGGGGGCCGCACATCCCATTACACCGACATATGGACCGGCGCCAGCCTCCCTTACCTGGTGTCCGTAAACGATGGAACCAAATCAAGCACTCGCTCCCTGGCCACGGAATCCGGGTTCCTGGGCTTCCTGGACGACGGCAACGGGTACTGCAAAAAATCAAAATACTACCATTGGGACCGCACCAACACGCTCAAGGAAATGCAGGCCATCATCGATGAAAACATCCCCAAGTATTTAAACAAGCCCGGGATCAAGCCAGGCGCTTTGCGCGACATCCGCATTCTTGAACGCAGCGACTCGGGCCGCGTGCTGCGCATCGCCATTGATACGGATCTCGGGAGTTACGAATTCGAGCGCGACACAATCCGCTGGGTGCTGGGCAACACGCGCAGCACCATGTTCACTGTGAGCAAAAAAACCGACGCCAAGGGCCAGGCCACATTCGTGTTCCGCGGCGCGGGCTGGGGCCACGGCGTGGGCCTGTGCCAGATGGGCGCCATGGCCATGGCCCGCGACGGCAAATCCACACGCGATATCATCAGCCATTACTACACAGGCGCTACCGTGACAAAACTCTGGGAATGACCAGCATCGAACTTTACCAACGATTGGAACAGGGCGCGGCCGTGATTCAACTCACCCGCCCTTTGACCCGCACGCACTACGCGGACCTGCCCCAGTATGTGGCCGGAGTGCTTGCGGATGATGTGCGCGCGGCGCTTCTGGATCTGCACGCCGTGGACTTCGCAGACAGTACAGGCATCAGCGCGCTGCTGGGCGCTCGCAAGGCCGCGGACGCCGCGCACAAACCCCTCATCCTGTGCAATGTCTCGGATTATTTTCTCAATATCATCAACATGCTCAACCTGTCCGATGTGTTCACGGTGCGCGAGTCCGTGCAAAGCGCCCTGCGCGAACTGGAGGACCAGGCATGAGCGCGCACACCGATCTGCAATCCGTTGCCTGCAACCTGTGCGACAGCAACAGCCACACACGCATCATGCACAAACACGGATACATCATCGTGAAATGCAATGGCTGCGGCCTGGTGTTCGTGAACCCGCGCATGCGCGCCGAAGATCTCGCGGAACAGGTTTACGGCGAGGAATATTTCGGCGCCGAGCGCGGGTACGGACTCGAAGATCACTTCAGCGACCGGAGCCGGGCCCTGGCCATGCGCTGGGGCCGCGAGCGGCTCGACTGGATCGAACAGAGCGCAAAACCCGGCCGCGTACTTGATGTGGGCTGCGCCGCGGGCTTTTTCCTGCTCGCCGCCAAAGAGCGCGGCTGGGACCCGCACGGCATGGAAATTTCTGACCACGCCGCATCCTACGCGCGCGAAACATTGGGCCTGGACGTTGCCACCGGTGAATTCTCCTCTGTGGATCCGGAACCGGATTCGTTTGATTTGATTACCATGCTTGATGTGATCGAGCATTTCGCGGACCCGTTGCAGGCCCTGCGCAATGCGCACGCGGCTCTGCGGCCCGGGGGCCGGCTTTTCGCGGTCACGCCCAACTTTGACAGCCTTGCCGCAAAAACCCTTGGCGACAAGTGGGGCCTGGTGGAGCCGGAACACCACCTGTTTTATTTCACGCCCCAAACCCTGGACGCGATTCTGGAGAAAGCCGGGTTCCGTGTGGCGGCGCGCCGCTGGCCCCTGCTTGGCCTCAATGACCTGCTGCTGTCCGCCGGCGCCCTGCAAAAAGCCGGCGTGCCCATGACCGCGGACAGAAAAAAGAATCTGCGCCGCCTTGTGCGCGGCCCGCGCAATGCGGCCCGCACCCTCATGGGCGCAGCCGATTCACGCGTGCTGGCGCCCCTGTTCGCCAGAGGCCGCGGCGTGATTATTGAAGTGCTGGCGGAAAAAGCTTAGCCTTCCCACACAAATCCGGATCCGCATGTTTTGTCCCATACGCAAAAACCGTTCATTATAATAGAGCAAGCTTTTGAAACCGCGCAAACAACGAGGAAGGATTTTTATTGCAATGACAAGCAGACAAGACAAAACCAACAGTTTCATGGAAGACAGCCCGCGGCTTACGCTTGACGATACCATCACATTCCGCTGCGGGCCGGACGTGCCCTGCTTTAACGAATGCTGCCACGATTTGAGCCTCATGCTCACGGGCTACGATGTACTGCGCCTGCGCAAGCACCTGGGCATTTCGTCCGATGAATTCATTGATAAGTACACGGACATGCACGCGGACGAGGAATTCAACCTGCCCCTGCTGCGCCTTAAAATGCTTGATGATGAGCGCAGAAGCTGCCCCCTGCTCACGGAAAAAGGCTGTTCCGTTTATGAAGACCGGCCCTGGGCGTGCCGCAGCTACCCCGTGGGCAGCGCCACCAGCAAAAGCAGGCTGCCCGGCCGCGACGAACAGTTCTATTTCCTTATCCGCGAAGACCACTGCAAGGGTTTTGAGCAGGACCGCACCATTTCCGTGCGCGACTGGATCAAGGACCAGGACATTGAACTCTACGACATAAACAATGACTTTTTCAAAGATTTGACGCGCTACAGAAAAACCCTGCACAGGGGCCTGGACAGCAAAAGGCAGCAGATGTTCTTCATGGCGTGCTACAACCTTGAAAAATTCCGCGATTTTGTATTCAAGAGCACTTTCCTGCGCAAATTCGAGGTCGACGAGTACGTTCAACAGCTTATCAAGGAAGACGACACCGAACTGCTGCGGTTCGCGTATCAATGGCTGCGGTTTTCCATGTTCAACGAGGAAACACTGTCCATCAAGAGCATAGGCGGCATGCAGCCCCAGGGCCGCGGTCTGGGCATGCCATGAGGTGTTGAGCATCAAGGATTTCCCGGTGATTCGGGCGAACCTGAAAAGTGATGCCAAACGCCGGCAACTGTGTTATTATGGTGAACCATGATTTTAAATGCTGTTTTGTTCATAGCAATGACCGGCGCCATTTGCGCGGCGTTTCTTGTGTCTGAGCCGGCTGCGGGCCTGGGCGATCTGGTGCGCGCCATATATTTCCACATAGGGTGCGCCATGGCCACGGTCATCGCGTTTCTCACGGCGTGCGTACACAGCGTGGGCGTGCTGCGCGGGGGCGGCGACGCCCAGGACATCCGCGCTGAATCCGCAGCCCGCCTGGGCCTGGTTTTCTGCGCGATTGCAACAATCACCGGCTCCATCCTGGCCAAAAACACATGGGGAACATACTGGAACTGGGACCCGCGCGAAACATCCATCGTCATCCTCATGCTGATTTACCTGGCGTATTTCGCGCTGCGCGCCGCGGTCGAGGACCAGGACAAGCGCTCGCGCCTGGCCGCGGTATACGCAATTCTGGCATTTGTCACGGTGCCATTTCTGGTGTTCATCGCTCCGCGCATCACCGAAGGCCTGCACCCCTCGCCCATTATTCCCACAAAACGCCAGGCCACGGGCATGGACAGCCAGATGCGCCTCATCCTCATGCTTACCGGCATTTCTTTCATCCTCCTGTTCGCAAAACTCCAGTCCCTTTCCGTGCGCGCGCAATCTCTTATACTCAAAAAGCAAGAGGAGGACGACGCTTTATGAACCAGTTGACCATTGTGTTCGCCATCATTCTCATGATCTGGCTGGGCATATTCGGATACATTGTCACCATTGACACGCGCTTGCGCAAACTGGAGAAAGACAAGTGAAAAAGACGCGGTTCATCATCGGAGCGATTGTGGTTTTCGTGTTTGCCGGGGTTGCGCTCTATGCGCTCATGCCCAGCACCACCATGTACGCCACTCTGGCCGAAGCAAAAAAGCACCAGGGCGAAAAACTGCAGATTTACGGCGAGCCTGTTGTGGATTCGGTGCTGTACAACGAACAGGAAAACACCTTCACTGTTGATGTGACGGACAAGCAGGGAACGCTCCTTGCCGTGCATGCGCAGGGCAAGCCGGACCCGGCCCGCATGAAGGAAGCCAAAAACCTCGTAATCAAGGGTGAATACAAGGATGGCGCATTTTACGCATCCGAGATTCTTTACAAATGCCCTTCCAAATATGAGAAACGAACGCAGTAATCGCGATTCACACCCGCTTCAAGCAATCCCTATTAAATATGTTTTTATTGAAACTTTATAAAATACTGACTTGATTCAATGGATCACTGGACGTATAATACGGATTAACGAAGTGTGTTTAATATGGTCAGAGGTGAAAAGTAATTGGCTGACAATAAGGCTCTCGATGCGGTCATTAACCAGATAACAAAGCAATACGGCGATGGAAGCATCATGCGACTCGGCGGGGATAACATCATTCCCCAGGAGGCAATATCCACCGGGTCGCTGGCGTTGGACATCGCGCTGGGTATCGG
>Ga0351875_1140_pt1 | contig 17277 bp, 3 predicted proteins | sample BONcelFGM3001C14_FD_206784 | JGI IMG/M metagenome (GOLD analysis project Ga0351875, IMG submission 206784) | Enriched cells from coal bed in the Powder River Basin, Montana, United States - BONCAT cells FGM rep3 HSBNCT.FGM.300.1.C14 ... | reverse complement strand
ACCAGGTTCAGGTCATCACCATATCTCCGTCACTTGCCCCCCAGGAGGTGGAGCAATTCATCACTTTCCCTGTTGAAACGGCTATGGCCAACATCCAGGATGTGACAGAGATCCGCTCATTGTCGCGGTTTGGACTTTCGGTGGTCACCATTGTCTTCAAAGATCATGTTGATGTGATGAGGGCCCGGCAGATTGTATCCGAACAGATTGTTCTGGCATCTCAGCAGATCCCGGCTGAATACGGTTCTCCAGAGATGATGCCTGTCACAACCGGCCTCGGTGAGATCTATCAGTATGTTCTTGAGCCCAAACCCGGCTATGAAAGCCAGTATTCGCTTTTTGATCTCAGAACGATCCAGGATTGGATTGTAAAGCGGCAACTTGCCGGAATTCCAGGAATCGTGGAGATCAGTTCATTTGGCGGATTGCTGAAGCAGTATGAGGTGGCTGTAGACCCGAAACACCTCGTTGGAATGAATATCACAATCCCTGAGATCTTTGATGCCCTTGAGAATAATAACCAGAACTCGGGAGGAAGCTATATCGAGAAGCGCCAGGAGGCCTATTATATCCGAACCGAAGGCATCGTCAAAGACATCCATGATATTGAAAACATTGTAGTCAAAGAGGTAAACGGACTTCCGATTACTATCAAGGATGTGGCAGTGGTGAAAATCGGTGCTCCGCCACGGTTTGGTGCAATGACCAAAGATGGTAAGGGTGAAGCCGTTGGAGGGATCACCCTAATGCTCAAAGGGGCAAACAGCGATCAGGTTACCAGCCTGGTGAAGGAGAGGATACGAAAGGTGGAGAAGATCCTCCCGCCCGGACTGGAGATCAATCCCTATCTCGACAGATCCTTATTGATCGGGAAGACAATTCGTACTGTAACGACCAACCTCATAGAGGGGGGGCTGATCGTTATTTTCGTACTGGTCCTGTTGCTAGGCAACATGCGCTCAGGACTGATCGTGGCCTCGGTGATCCCCCTGTCAATGCTCTTTGCCATCGCTATGATGAATGTCTTCAAGGTATCGGCAAACCTGATGAGCCTGGGAGCGATTGACTTTGGGTTGATTGTGGATGGAACTGTCATTGTTGTTGAAGGGATCATGCATCAGTTGCAGAAACATTTTAACCTGCAACGGCTCGACCAGAAGAAAATGGACGAAACCATCTATAAAGCAACCAGCCGTGTGAGCCATTCTGCTGTCTTCGGCGTGCTGATCATCCTCATTGTTTACGTCCCTATTTTTGCGTTTACGGGAATTGAAGGAAAAATGTTCAAGCCGATGGCCCAAACGGTCAGTTTCGCTTTGATTGGCGCTTTGATCCTCTCCTTTACTTATGTCCCCATGATCGCCTCGATATTCCTCAGGAAAAATGTTGTTTTCAAGAAAAATATCTCCGAGAAACTAATGGATTACCTGCACCGGTGGCATGACAAAACCCTTGATGTTGCAATGCGCCTTCCGGTACTTGTCATTGTTGGCGCTTCCATCATCGTGGTGATTAGCCTCTGGATTTTCTCACGGATGGGAGGGGAGTTCCTCCCAACGCTGGAGGAGGGCGATCTTGCCTGTCAGATGACCCTTCCGCCGGGCTCCTCCTTATCCCAAAGTATCGCTACCACCACCCAGGCTGAGAAAATTCTTACCGGACAGTTTCCCGAGGTGATTCACGTTGTTTCAAAGATTGGCTCTGCTGAAGTGCCTACAGACCCGATGGCTATTGAGGATGCTGATGTGATGATTACCATGAAGCCGAAGAAGGATTGGGTGAGCGCCAAAACCCGGGAGGAGATGGTCGATATGATGAAAGAAGCACTTGCCGTTATCCCCGGAGCGAGTTTTGATTTCTCCCAACCTATCCAGCTACGGTTCAATGAACTGATGACTGGGGTGAAGACCGATGTTGCCGTGAAGATCTTTGGAGAGGACCTTGATATCCTGTTCGACCAGGCAAACAAGGCTGCCTCCATCATTAGTAAGATTCCGGGAGCCGGTGACGTGAAGGTTGATCAGATTGTGGGACTACCTCAGTTGGTGGTTACTTACAACCGTGACAAAATAGCCCAATATGGATTGAATATCAATGAGATGAACTCCATCATCCGGACCGCATTTGCCGGGCAGGCGGCCGGACTTGTCTTTGAGGGTGAGCGTCGGTTTGACCTGGTGGTGAGACTGGATGAGGAGTATCGGAAGAATGTGGATGCTTTACGGAGCCTTCGCGTCAACCGGCCGGATGAGGAGCTGATCCTGCTTAGCCAGGTTGCGGATATTCACGAGGTAAGCGGGCCGATGCTGATCTCAAGGGAAGAGACAAAACGGCGTGCGACAATCGGCATCAATGTAAGAAACAGGGATGTTGAATCATTTATCGATGAGGTTGACAGGGAACTGACCCGCAAGATGGCGTTGCCTGCCGGATACTATTTTACTTACGGCGGCCAGTTTGAGAACCTGAAAACAGCCAAACGGACCTCTTCTATCGCAGTACCGGTTGCCCTGGCTGCAATCTTTATCATGTTATTTTTTGCATTTAACTCATTTAAACAATCTGTTATGGTATTTACCGCTATTCCTCTGGCTGCCGTAGGAGGCATCTGGGCATTGTTGATCCGGGGGATGCCTTTCAGCATCTCGGCAGGTGTTGGTTTTATAGCCCTCTTCGGAATTGCCGTCCTGAATGGGATTGTGTTAATCTCTCATTACAACCAGCTTGAAAAGGAGGGCATGACAGATATCTGGGATAGGATCAAACATGGGACATCAGACAGGCTTCGGCCAGTTATCATGACCTCCCTCGTAGCCGCCTTCGGTTTTGTTCCAATGGCGTTGAGTACTGCTGCCGGGGCGGAGGTGCAGAAACCACTCGCGACGGTAGTGATCGGAGGGATCCTTACGGCATCTGTTCTTACCCTGGTGGTGCTACCGGTATTGTATTACACCTTCCAGGAGGGGTTTCATTGTGCACTCACAAGGATCCGTTTATGGCCAAAGAAGAAGCTGCCTCCGGTTGTGATGCTGCTCTTGCTGTTACTCTTCCCTTTCGCGATGTTTGGCCAGGATAAAGGCAATCCCAAACCATTGACGATGCTGCAGGCAGTTGATATTGCCCTGCAAAATGCCACTGAAATCAAGAATTTCGAGCTGGAGAAAAAGGCAGAAAGGAGCCTGATCATGTCGGAATTCGACCTGGCAGGACCAACCGTATCCTTAGAGACCGGGGAGATCAATTCCGCCCTGAAAGATTATAAAGTGGTTATCAGTCAGGAGATTGATTTTCCGATGGTTTACGTGGAGAAAGTGGCAGCGCAACGGGCTAAAAGTGAGGTTGTTTCGCTCCTTTCAGAATTGAAAAAAGTGGAGCTCGTTACAGAGGTAAAATCGGCATACATGGAGTGGTGGATCACCACTGCCAAACTCATACTCAAGGAGAAACAAGACAGCATCTTCGGGATCTTTTTCAATGCAACTTCCCGGCAGTTTGAGGCAGGCGATGTGAATCAACTCGATGTGCTCATCAGTGAGTCGAGAAAAGCAAAGACCGAACTGGATGTAAAATCCCTTCGGGCCGATGTGGAATCTATCTTAAATGACCTGAAGACAATGATCCATTCGGATACCGACTATGTGGCTCCGCTTACTTTCCCTAAGAGGCTTGATGCCCCGCTGTTACCTGCCGGAGGATTTTCTGATAACCTGACCATGAACTATCTGGAATCCTCGTTGAGCTTCGAGAAAGCCAATCTCAGGAAGGAGTCCTGGCAACTGGCCCCTTCATTCAGCATCGGGTGGTTCACTCAGAGCCTCGACAATGTTGAACCATTCACCGGGTGGACTTATGGCATCTCACTTCCGGTATGGTTCTGGGTCCCCATGGGTAAAATCAAGTCGGCCAGGATCAGGCGCGATATAGCTTCCAACGAAATTGAAAACGGGATGCATCATCTCGAGAGCAAATGGTACAGATACAGAAAAGAGCTGGAGAAGGCAGAATACACGTTGAGTTATTTCGACCAAAAGGGGTTATCTCTTTCACTTTCCATGATCTCTTCGGCCGAGAAGAGTTATCGTGCCGGTGAGATCAACCTCTTTCAATACATCTTTACTCTGAATGAAGCCTTCTCACTGCAACTGGAATACCTGGATGCATTAAACAGTTACAATCAAACAATAATCCGGATTAACAAGCTACTGGGAACTATTTAGCCATGAGAACCGTAACAGGAATATTCATTTGCCTCTTCCTTGCCGGGTGCAATTCAAATCCGGTAATGGAAGATACAAGCAACAACGTTATGCCCGAATCGGGGATGGTTGTTCTTACGAAAGCACAAATAGAAATTGGCAACATTACTTTTGGAACTCTCACACGGGAAGTACTATCCAAGGATATCAAGGCCAAAGGCAAGCTGATCCTCAGGTGGCAGAAAAACGCCTCCGTGGGAACCAAGATCGGTGGTACTGTTGAGTCTATTCTCGTGAATGTGGGAGATAATATATTCAGGGGCAAACTTCTGGCTACCATCACTTCGCCCGAGATCATCGAAATTCAACAGAAATATATTTCTACAAGATCTCTTCTGGCTTATCAAGAGAGTGAGTTTGAAAGGCAGGAGATCCTGAATAAGGATAAAATCAATGCGGATAAAAGGGTAGAGGAGGCACGAAAGGACCTCACCGATCTCGAAGCAAGATATCAGTCATTAAAGATGCAGATGGAGATGTTCAACATCCCGTTGGAAGCCCTGGATGCAGGAACCATACAGCCTGTAGCTGGCGTTGTAAGTCCAATTGCAGGCACGGTTGAAGAGATGGCGATCACCATCGGGCAATACGTTGAACCCAACAAACCGATGTTTAAAATCATCGACAAAAGCAACCTTCTTCTTGAGATTCGTGTTTTCGAGAAGGATGTTCCATATGTCTCAATTGGACAGCGTGTTACTTTTTCCCTCGCCAATCTTGGCGCTGAAGTCTATGAGGCTACGGTGATCAGCATCGGTAAAACGGTTGAGGAGGATGCCCGCACCGTTAAAGTCATTGCCAGTTTCAATAACACATCTAAACATATACTGCCCGGTATGTTTGCTTCTGCAGAGATCCACACGGATGAGCAGGAGGTGGATGCACTGCCCGAAGAGGCCGTAGTTGGAGAGGGGACGGATGATGCCTATATCTACTATACCCTATCTCCTGTAACTGATTCAGTTTACACCTTTACACAAATGAGGGTTTCTACCGGCTTCTCAGAAGATGGATTTATCCAGATCTTTCTTAAGGAGCCAATGCCTCCGGATGCCAGGGTGGTGATCAGCGGAAGCTACTTCGTGAAATCTGAAGAGTTGAAGCAGGGGGAATAATTGGGTATATGGCAAAATACGAAATTAGGAAATTAGGAAATTAGGAAATTAGGAAATTAGGAAAGTAACTAGTTCACTATAATTTTTTTCACTACTCTAGTTGTCTCTCCTGAAACCAGAATCGTATAAATGCCAATTGGCAGCGGCCGCAAATCGATCTGATGTAGCGTGTACCCCTGTTTGACCTGAAGCCGTTTTTCCGTTACCTTCAATCCGAGTTGGTTTACAACAACAATTTCATAAGATTCAGCATTTTTCTGGTCGAAACTGAGGGTGAATATCCCGTCGTTCGGATTGGGATAAAGGGTGATATTCCCCTGTTGACCCTCCTTAATTCCAGTGATAATCACATAAATGTGGTTGGAGGTATCGGATTCACATGAGTTGATGATCACGTTATCCCAATACTCACCCTCTTCCACAACAAGATAGGTTGATCCGGTAGCGCCAGGGATTTTAGTACCATCCTTAAACCATTGATTTCCGTTTGACATGTTACTGATCAGCATGTCACCCTCCAGGTGGATCTCCGGAGCGTCAGGGATTTGTGTGACAGTGACTTCGAGAGGAGGGGATGGAGCTCCGTTCCCGCAGGCATTGCTTGCTGTAACAGTTACATTGCCGCTTAAGGCTGTCGCCGGGAAGTCAACCAGGATGTTAGTCGTACCAGCTCCGGAAGTGATAATAGCTCCGGGTGGCACCGTCCAGTTGTACGCATTTGCATTGGCAATGGCATAGGTGGTATAGGATATGCCTGTTGCAACGCCACAGATAGTGTCGATACCTGTAACAGCACCCATTTGTCCGGGAACGCCGTCAACCGTTACAGTAAGAGTGGTAGCAACAGCTGCCGTACAGCCATTCGCGTTGGTATAATTGACGCCAACCCATTGGGATCCGGTTGCCAGCCAGTTTATTTGTACCTGAGGACTTCCCTGACCCGAAATGATTTGTCCGGATGGAGAAGCGGTCCAAACATATCCTGTCATCCCTGTTTCGGTTGAATAGGTATAGTTACCTCCATCTACACATGCACCTGTTTCGCCGGTGATGGTTGGTGCCGGCAGCGGTTGAACTGTAACATTATACACAGATAGAGGAGCGGAACTGCATCCGGTTGGGTTGGTATAGCCAGCACTTACGGTTTGAGCGCCGGCAGAATCCCAGGTCACAGTCACATAGTTAACCGAGTCGCTTCCACCTGCGGTGCTGGTGCCGCCGTTGGAGACTACCCACTGGTAGTTGGTCATCCCGGATGCCGTGGTATAGGTGTTGCCAACAGATCCCATGCATGCTGATGCCGGCCCGGTGATAACAGGTACAGGTAATGTCAGAATATGTACATTGTATACCACAGGAGCAGCTGCTGTACATCCGTTACTGTCATTGTAGTTAATGGAGACCCATTGGGCCCCGCTCTGTGTCCAGTTAACGGCAATTGTGTCGGTCCCCGATCCCGATGAAATGGTTCCACCCGTGGAAGTTGCCCAGGTATAGCTGAACATCCCCGGTTGTGTTCCATAGAGATTCATGGTAGTGTTTACACACACCGTATCGGGCCCGCCTATCGTGGGCGTTGGCAATGGATTGACGTTTACCTTGTAGGTGGCAGCTGTTTGGGAAGTACATCCGTTTGTCGCGGTATAATTTACCGAAACGGTTTGGGTATCCACCACGTTCCATGTAACTGTGATGAAGTTACTGCCGGTTGTTCCGCCTGATGTGGTTGTATTCCCAGAAGAGACATTCCAGATGTAATTCAGCATACCGTTCTGTGTCGTATAGGTATTTCCGGAGATCCCTTTGCAAACGGGGGTCGGTCCTGTGATTGAAGGTGTTGGTTTTGGTTTTACAGTGACGGCATAGCTGGTGGGAGTGAGGGCATTGCAACCGGTGGAAGGACTTGTATAATTTACCATCACCTGCCTTGCTCCCGCCGTATCCCAGGTTAAGGTGATTAAACTGGTACCGAGACCTGCTATGATCGTTCCTCCTCCGGAGAGGGTCCACTGGTACCCTGTGTTCATGGGTTCGGTACTATAAATATGCCCGCCAGTGGCTTCACACACTGAAACCGGACCGGAGATCGTTGGCGCTGGACGGGGATTGACGGTCACCTGTAATGTGTCGGGAATTGCGGCAGTACATCCGGCAACCGTTGTGCAGTTGACAGTGACATAATGGCTTCCGGTCGTATTCCAGGAAACCTGAATGGCGCTTGTGTCGGTTGGGGAGGTGATGACTCCGCCTGGTGACACCGACCAGGAATAGGATGCCATGCCCTGAAGGGTGGTGTAAACATGACCGGTGGACAAGGCGCATGCGGTGGTCGGACCGAAAATCTGAGGCACAGGAAGGACATTTACGTAAACAGGCAGAACGGTGGCGGAGACTGGCGAACAACCGTTGGCATTGGTGTATGAAACGCTGACGGTTTTGTTCCCGGTGGTAGTCCATGTCACGGTGATAAAATTGCTGGTTGTCGTTCCGCCGGCGGTAACGAGTCCCCCGGGAGAGATGCTCCATACATAGTTTGTCATGCCAGATTGGGTCGAATAGGTGTTCCCGTTGGAGGTTACACAAACCGAGTCGGGCCCTGAAATCGTAGGGATGGGACGGGGGTAAACCATCACGCTGCTGCTAACAGGAATGAGTCCGGAACACCCCTGCGCGTTTGTATAATTTACTGAGATTGTACGGGATCCAACTGAATCCCATTGAACGCTTACAGTATTGGTGGAAGTTCCCGACTGAATGGTTCCACCTGAAGATACGGACCATTGGTAATTACTTTTTCCGGTTTCAGTGGTATAGATATTTCCGCCGGTTCCTTTACAGGCAGTAACCGGACCAGTAATGGTTGGCAAAGGACGTGGGTTGCCCACCAGGTGAAGGGTATCTGGATTCGCGGCGGAACATCCTGCCGGGGAGGAGTAGTTGACGGTGACATACTGGTTGCCCGTTGTATTCCAGGATACCAGGATAGCGCTGGAGTCGTTTGTTGAGGTGATAGTTCCTCCGGAAGAGACCGACCAGGTGTAGCCTGACATGCCTGTTTGGGTGGAATAAACCTGGTTTGTGGACTGTATACAGACCGCATTTGGTCCGAAAACCTGAGGAACTGGAATGGGACTTACCAGTACAGATAATGCCGAAGGTACTGCCGGGGTACACCCGCTTGCATTGATGTAGGAAACACTTACCGATTTCGTCCCGGCAGATGTCCATGTTATTGTCACCGTATTGCTTGTGGTGGTTCCTCCCCCTGTTACCACTCCACCGGGAGAGACTGTCCAGGTGTATCCTGTCATTCCGGGATCTGTGGTATAGACATGTCCTGCAGTTCCCGCGCAAACTGAGTCGGGCCCGTTGATTGATGGTACGGGCCGGGCAAGCACGTTCACATTGTAGCTGGCCGGACTGACTGCAAAACAGCCGGGAGCGTTTGCGTAATTCACAGAGATGGTGCGCGCACCGGCCGAATCCCATCTTACCGATACCGTATTGGTGCTACTGCCCGACTGGATGACCCCTCCTGTAGAGGTTGTCCATTGGTAACTGCTCATTCCGGCTTGAGTAGTATAGACCTGGCCCCCTGTTCCTGCGCAAACGATTGAGGGACCTGTGATCGATGGAGTTGGCCTGGTAAATACCGTTACCGGGAGTGTGGCCGGGGTTCCACTGCCGCAAGCATTGGATCCGCTTACTGTAATATTTCCCGAAGATGCTCCTGCTGTTGCATTGACATAAATAGTGCTTGAATAGACTCCTCCCGCTATATTGAATCCTGCTGGTAGTGTCCAGTTGTATGTGGTTGTATTCTGAAGTGGAGCGATGCTGTATACAAGTCCGTCGGTCCCTGCGCAAACATTCGTTGATCCGGAGATAGTGCCGGCACCCGAAGGCAGAATACACCCGTCGAAATAAATACTCGTCATCGAAACGGGGACATCAGAAAGGGTGTTCTGGGGCGTGCTCCCGAAAATGTCGCTGTTGGCATTCTGCTGGGTTAAGAGTTCCGTTGTCCCAGTCGGAGTGGAGAGTGTGGCTGCGTTGATCCCGCAGGTGTAGCTCAGGGGAATCCCTGTGGCTCCCATGCTGCCGTATATGAATTCAATATCCCCATTTCCTTCATAGAGCTTTACCTGGAAATTGACCTTTTCGGTATAGGGGGCCAAAGGATACGTCATATTAACCCATTCAACGGTGAAGATCCGGTTTCCAGCCGACCCGGTCGTCTGGTATTTGATGCTGGAAAAAAGCGACCATCCAACCGAGCACATCAGGTCTTCATAAAAAGGAGCAATCGCATTCAGGGTGCCATTGGGAGATGGCTCAGAGAAATAACTGTTGTTGTATCCGTAGGGATACTGGAGAATACCGGTAGCGGTACTGGAGGAGAAGTCGATGAACCCGTTGAGGGAAATGCTGACGGTTGTATAGTTGTTGCCAAGGTAATAGAATGTGAAGCCTAAAGGAATTGGGAAACTCCGGTTATCGCCAAGGTTGGAGGCTCCGCGCCAGGAACTCACTGCAGTACCCGTTGCGCTGATGGATGAGTATGTGATCCCGGTTTGGCGGGAGACAGTGTAGATCGTGACTCCCTGGGAGAAAAGTAAAACAGGGAGGACCACAAGGTATGTCAGGAGTGAATATCGCTTCATATATAGTTTTTTTCCAATATTCAAAATTACTTGCACCTTGGCAAGCTGTCAAGCAAATCCACTACAAGTTATTCCGTGTTATGAACAAAAAAAGCCTCGGGCTTTTGGCACAGGGCGCAGGGCACGGGGCACAGGGCATAAAAGTAGGGGCGGGTTCCAAACCCGCCCCTGGGATAAGCCCAGAGCAAAAGTAGGGGCGGGTTTGGAACCCGCCCTTACTGGAGCTGGAGTCAAGGGTATCTCTATTTCGTCACCAGTATTCGCCTGATTACCCGGTTGTCGTCGCTACGTAGCACCACGGTGTAGACTCCGTTAGGTACAGGCCGCAGGTCGACTTGTTGCACCACGCTGCCGTTCATGGGTTGTACCCTGGCATCGTATATCCGGATGCCCAAGGGGTTAAACACCTCGAGTGTCAGCGACTCATCGGCGATTCCACCGCAGGTGAGGGTGAACCTGCCGTCGTTCGGAACGGGATAGATATATAGCTGAGAATTTCCTGCTTCATCAACACCTGTGACTAGCACATAGATGTTGTTGGAAGAATCGGAGGAACACCCGTCAATGGTGACGATGTCCCAATACCAGCCATGATAAGCCGCATGCTGAGTTTGCTCTGTGCCGCCAGTAATGATAGCTCCGTTATAATACCACTGATTTCCTTCAGGATAATTGCTGGAAAGAGTCAGCCCGTCAACCGTGATGACAGGTGCAACTGGCTTTTGAATCACAGTAACGTTAAATGCCGGTGATACTGTTCCGGTTCCGCACATATTTGTTCCAGTTACGGTAATAATTCCTGAGACGGCATTTAAAGCGAAATCAACGAAAATATTTGCCGTATTGGCTCCGGAAATAATCGTTGCCCCGGCAGGTACTGTCCAGGTATATCCGGTTGCACCACTGATTGCGGCGACAGAGAAACCCACACCTGTCGCTCCGGCGCAAACGTTGCCCGGACCGCTGATCGCCCCTGCATCTCCAGGGATTGTGAGAACGGAAACAGGGAAATTCGGAGAGAGATTCCCGTTTCCGCAAAGGTTGTTGCCATATACCGTGATATTGCCCGACGAAGCAGTGGTTGCGAAATTCACTGTGATGCTGTTCGTCCAGGCACCGGTTGCAATGGTTGCTCCGGGAGGCAGTGTCCAAACATAACTGATGGCGTCACTAATAGGTGCTACCGAATAGGCTACCCCGTTTGATCCTTTGCACACATTGGCTGATCCTGTAATAGTTCCTGCATCACCTGGCAACGGATTTACCGTAACCGGGAAGGATGCCGGAGCAGAAGCCATACACCCATAGGTATTCGTATAGTTCACATTCACAGTCTTTGCACCGCCGGTATTCCAGGTAACCCCGATCTGGTTGGTACCTGCACCTCCTGTAATCGTTCCTCCGGCTGACAAGGCCCATGTGTAGTTCGTGAATCCTGGTTCAGTGGCGTAGCTAACTCCAATGTCCACGCATGTAACGTCCTGTCCTGTTATCGTGGGAGAAGGTAATGGGTTAACGGTCACGGCAATACTATTGGCCACACCATTGGCACAGGTGCTGGTTCCATATACACTCACGTTACCGGAAGCCGTTCCAAAAGTTACCGTAATGCTTGGTGTATTTGCCCCGGCGGTGATGGTTGCCCCGGCAGGTACACTCCAGGAGTAGCCGGTAGTATTGATGAGGGGAGTGATACTATAGACATTTCCGGTAGTGTTGGCACATACAGTGGTTGGTCCGGTAATTGGCCCTGCCGGTGGAATCTGCGGGCATCCGGCTACAAATGAAAGGGTAGCTCCATTGGTTGTGCCGGCAGAGTTTACGCCCACACAGCGGTAATAGTAGGTGGAGGTTTGTGTTAGTCCGGTCAGGTTTGCAGATACAGCAGTAGCGGTATTTCCGGTCACCGGGCTGGGAGTCGCAGGAGCAACATTCCCGAAAGCAGGCGTCAGACCCCATTGGAATGAAACGGTGGTAGATGAATTCTGGGCAGTTACTGTTCCATTCAAGGTAGCCGTTGTGAGTCCGATAGGGGCAGCCGCATTGGTCACCACGATCGGAGGCGCAGTAGCTGTCATAAATGTCATATCGTTTCCGTTGGTTGTACCTTCGGAATTTACACCTACAGCCCTGTAATGATAGAGGGTGTTGGGAATAAGTCCGGCGACAGCCCCGCTGACAGGAGTAGTCGTATTTCCCGTTACAGGAGATGGTGTGCCAGAAATCGTGGAACCATAGGCGGTAGTAAGGCCATACTGGAACGAAACCGTTGTTGATGCGCCGTTGGCATTCACTGTGCCATTCAGGGTGGCGCCTGTACCGGTGATGGATGTTGCAGCAGTGGTCACTACGGTAGGTGCTGAAGCAGTGGACAATGTCAATCCGATATGGTATATCGCTGTGTTCTGGCCAGAATAGGCAAAAGGGCAACCTCCCACCGACCAGCTTCTTCTGTTGCCCGATAAAGATGTAAAGCAGGAACTGTACCCGGTAGCCCCCGGAACGGCGCACTGTCCGAGATCTACAACTAGACTCTGTGTCGGGTCATAAGGGAAGGGACTGTCCAGCACAATGGTCATCCAATCACCTGCCGCTCCGGTTAATGATACGGAGGCTCTGTAATACACTGTTGTAAGGGCACCAGTGTAAAAAGCGCCGGTTGGAAGCGAAGTTGCTGTGGTTTGTCCAAGTTTTATAGTCAGGTCGGTATAGGTCCAGGGACCTAAAGGATAACTGGTTGCAATCATGAAAGAGAGAGCCGTGATACTCCCCGGGGGGGCAGCAGAGGGTTGGTTGAAATCTCCGGCAAGGTAAATGAGTTGAACCTCTTTCCCTGCCGCAATATTCCAGATGAATGAATTGTTCGACCCATTGGTGTTGTAATTGTAATAATCAGGTGTGATCGTTGGCGCATCCAGAACCAGTGCATCCCTGAAATTTATACTGATATCATTATCCGGAGCGTTGCCATCATCAGATGGAGTCCCGGTTAGCTGTCCATAGGACAATCCAATGGAAAGCAGCATTACAAAAAGCAGGTAGAAATTTTTCATAGCATGTTGGTTTAAAGTTGGTTCTTGTTTGGTGAATCAGTTTTAGAAAAGCGGATTCAAAAAAGTGGACAGGTACCCATCTGTTTGAAGATTGGGAAGAAATCGTAAATTATTTCGCAGAACATTCTTGAGTTCAACAGAATAACATCAGATAGGACAAATATAGTAAAGAATTAGATAAATTAGATGTTTGGAATAAAAAAAAATAATTCAAAAAGCCCCGGGATATTGTCCGGGGCTTTCAGCAATAGCAGGGGCGGGTTTGGAACCCGCCCCTACTTGTCGCTGATCCCTATTTATTCACCAGTATTCTACGGATCACGCGATTATCATCCGTCCTCAGCACAACAGTATAGACTCCGTTGGGCACCGGTCTCAGGTCAACGGTTTGTTCAATGTTGCCTTGCAGTGGTTGAACCCTGACATCGTATATCCGCACGCCGAGGTAGTTGAATACTTCGAGTGTTGCATTCTCAACAGTTAGTCCGGCGCAGGTGACGGTAAACTTCCCGTCGTTGGGCACAGGGTAGATGTTGAAGGTTGTTCCGCTGAGCGGATTGATGCCGATCATGGTCACATTGATTATGTTGGACGGATCAGATGAGCAGCCGTTGAGGGTCACAATCGTGTAGTAGTTCCCGCTCTCGGTTGCTTCGTAGGTCTGTCCTGTAGCTCCAGGAATGGCAGTTCCGTTAAAGTACCACTGGTTGCCCGAAGCGGCGCTGCTGGTAAGTGTTCCTCCACTTTCAGTAATGGTTGGGGTAGCCGGTTTCGGATTGACTGTCACGCTGAAGTCGGGAGAGTTGGCTCCTTCGCCGCAGGTGTTGGTCCCGTGCACGGTGATCACACCCGAAGAGGCGGAAGTACTGAAGCTGACGGTGATCTGCTTGGTGTTCGCCCCTGCGGTGATAGTCGCTCCGGCAGGTAGTGTCCAGGCATACCCGGTAGCGTTGGCGATGGTGCCAACACTGTAAACAACCCCTGTTTCACCCTGGCAAACATTGTCGGCTCCGGTGATGGTTCCGGCAGCAGCGGGCAGTGGGTTGACAGTTACCGGGAACGGAGGTGAAAGCGGTCCGTCGCCGCACTGGTTGGCGCCAGCTACGGTGATGTTGCCCGAAACTGTTCCGGCTCCGAAGTTCACTGTAATGGAAGTGGTTCCGGCCCCGGTAGCGATGGTTGCTCCGGCAGGCAGGTACCAGTTATACGAGGTGGCATTCATCACGGAGGTGGTCGAGTAGGCGACGCCTTGCTGTCCTGCACACACCGTTGCTGTCCCTGTAATGGTTCCGGCAGCGGCGGGAACGGGGTTAACGAAGATGCTGGTGGTGGTAGGCGCTGATGGAGTACATCCCGAAGAGTTTGTGTAGTTGACGCTGAGCGACTGCAATCCGGCCATGTTCCAGATCACCTGCAGGTGGCTGGTACCCTGTCCTGAATAGATTGTGCCACCTGAAGAGACGGTCCACACATAGCCGGTATTCCCTCCTTCTGTGTAGTAGTCGACATACTGCGGCCCAGCACACGGACTGGCATTACCGCTGATGGTTGGCATGGGAAGTGGGTTGACTGTTACACCGTAGCTGGCGGGTGTGGTTGCGGCACATCCGCCGGCGTTGGTGTAGTTAACACCTATAGTTTGCGCACCGGCCGTGTTCCAGGTAACGGTGACTGTGTTGCTGGTCGCTGTACCTCCTGCCGTGATGGTTCCTCCGGCAGAGACTGTCCACGCGTAGTTGGTCATTCCGGCCTGGGAAGTGTAAACGTTCCCTGCTGTGTTGGCACAGATGTTTGCCGGACCGGTAATGGTTGGCGTTGGACGTGCATTCACAGTAACGGGATAGGAAGTTGGTGCTGCTGCGACACAACCGCTGGCATTTGTGTAGCTAACTGATACTGACTGTGCTCCGGCTGTACTCCATGTGACAGTGATGGCATTGGTTCCGGCACCGGCAGTGATTGTCCCTCCTGCAGAGATACCCCAAACATATCCAGTCATCGCGGCCTCAGTGGTATAGACATTCCCGGATGTACTGGTGCAAACGGAAGCTGGTCCTGTAACGGTTGGAACCGGTAACGGATTTACTGTCACTGCTTTGCTGTTGGGAGTACCCGCAGCACACGAACTCGTTCCAAATACTGATACATTCCCTGATGTTGTACCAAAGGTTACCGTGATGGATGTGGTTCCCGCTCCTGCCGTGATGGTAGCTCCGGTTGGGACACTCCATGTGTATCCGGTCGTATTGGCAAGCGGGTCGATGCTATAAACATGTCCGGCACTATTTGCACAGGCTGTAGTGGGACCAGTGATGGGTCCTGCCTGTGGGATTGGCGGGCAACCGGCCAGGAATGAAAGGGTGGCTCCGTAAGTAGTCCCTGTTGCGTTCACACCAACACACCGGAAGTAATAGGTGGTAACTGGTGTAAGGCCTGTGAGGTTTGCAGAGACAGCCGTGGGTGTGTTTCCTGTGACAGGACTGGGAGTTGCCGTGGCCACGCTTCCGAAAGCCGGTGTGGTCCCCCACTGGAATGTAACAGTTGTGGACTCGTTGGATGCCGTTACGGTTCCATTTAGAGTCGCTGTGGTTGAACCGATTGCAGTGGCCGGTTCTGTCACTACGGTTGGAGGAGCGGTTGCCGTGGTAAATGTCATATCCAAACCATTGGAGGTGCCGCCGATATTGACCCCTACAACACGATAATGGTAAAGGGTATTTGGTAACAGTCCGGTCAGGCCGTAATTCACGTTTGTTACTGTAATTCCTGAAACCGGGCTCTGCGGTGCGGTGACTGTCGATCCGTATGCTGTGGTAAGTCCGTATTCAAACGTGACAGCAGTGGATGCATTGTTTGCATTTACCGTACCATTCACTGTGGCAGTAGTGCTTCCAATCCCAGTGGCGGCAGTAGTTACAACCGTCGGAGGTATTGCTAAGGTTGTAAACGTTAGATCTGCTCCATAGGTGTTGATGGTGCCAACAGTTCCCATCGCCCTGAAGTGGTAAAGTGTATTCGGTATCAGGGATCCAATTGCAGCAGATATTGGCGTGGTTGTGGTTCCGGTGACAGGTGATGGCGTTGCAGTTGCTGAACTTCCATAGGCTGTCGTCAGTCCATATTCGAAACCGGTAACAACTGATTCAGTATTGGCATTGACAGTTCCGTTGAGGGTTGCTCCGACTCCCGTTACTCCCGTTGCTGCTGTCGTAACGATCGTAGGTATTGCCTGGAATTCCAGAGCTCCAATGTCCGGCGGGTTTCCGCGGGTTACACCATCATAATCTGTCGTGATGCCAGGGATCGCAACACCGGCATTGTTTAGTGCCAGGTTGGTCGGATGCAGGTCGGTGGCCGAGACGAATGCCGGATCGCCTGAAACCGAGTTGGCATCCCCTGCGGAAGCTGTTTGCCAGGCCGCAAGGTTGAGGACATCTGCTCCCCCGAAGTAACCCAGTGGCCCGGCTGTTGCGTAAATATCGTTATAATCGGATGTGAGGGTGGCGGTTACGGCATCGTAAACGGCATAGTGACTTCCCGCTCCTCCGGCTGCCCTTCCGTTGAAGAAAATATTGTCCTTCATGATGTACGGGGCGGCTACTGTCCTTCTCCATGCATAGGTGGATGAGGTGGCTGTTGCAGGGCCATGAACATAGAACGTGTTGTAATAGAGGCTGTAAGTAGAGGTAGCATAGGAGGCATCGTAGAATGCATATAGCGTGGGGTTCGTAGCTGCACCACCGTCGAGGTCCACGATATTGTTGGAATATTCGTTGTTGGTAGCCGTATACCCGTAGTTGTATATCCCGTAAATGGCTGGGGTCAGTCCTGCATTAGAAGCACCTACTTTAAGGACTTTGTTCTTCTTCACATCTGCACCATAAATGTACATGCAATAGATAGACGGAGAACCTGAAGAATTTGACCAGGTGACATTCCCAACAAGGTTGTTCTCAACCATGTTCGAGGATCCAAGGATATAGAGTCCACGGAATGTACCTGTCCCATCATAGAGGATGCTGTTGGCTGTTGTTGCACTCCCAACCACATTTCCTCCAAGGGTCCCGATGTGATAGACACCTGTTGCCGAACAATAAATACCGTAGATATACCAGGCCCCTGTATTGTTGCAATGGATGTTGCTGATCACATTGTCATAGATCTGGGTGGGAGTTGTTGATCCTGCGGT
>Ga0351875_1076_pt1 | contig 18075 bp, 11 predicted proteins | sample BONcelFGM3001C14_FD_206784 | JGI IMG/M metagenome (GOLD analysis project Ga0351875, IMG submission 206784) | Enriched cells from coal bed in the Powder River Basin, Montana, United States - BONCAT cells FGM rep3 HSBNCT.FGM.300.1.C14 ... | reverse complement strand
GAACGTGACTTTCTTTCCGGTGCGGGGCAGCGTAATCGTGTGCGTGGCGTCCGGTTCGCCGTCGATTTTCTTCACGGGCAGTTCCGCGAGATTGATGTCCACGTTGAACGTGTGTCCGCACGAGCCGCATCGGGCTTTGAAGTCGTAGGAATCGCCGAACGTAAGGCGTCGGATGGCGAGCATCAGATAATAGCGGTCGCCCACGAGCAGGTTGTCGAGGTCGATGTCTTTCTCGACCACGCAGTTGCGGAGAATCTTCTCGAACGCTTCGCCGGATTTGAGCATCTTCGGGCTTGCGAGAAATCCTTCCTCGGTGGCGGTCATCTCGCGGATGGTGCATTCAAGCCCGGACGGGAGTGTTACTTTTTCGGTATAGAGTTCCATGTTTCACCTCATTCTTTCTCGAACCCCTCGTGCGCCAGCGTCAGCTTCGTGATCTGGTGCTCGGAGGACTCGTTAAGGGAGTTGCGAATAAACTGTCTGACCGCACCCGCGGTTTTGCAGATTCCGCTGGCGACAATGTTCAAAACCAGTGTGCCGAGGTCACTGTCCAGAAGGTGCGTTTCCAACTCTTCGATTTCGCTTTCGATATATCTCTGCTTGTTTGAGGCGAATTCAAACTCGGATGCGGCGACAACAATCGCGCGCCCGAATTCAGTTTCAAGCGAGAACCGCCCGGCGCGGCCACCCATGTTTTCAAACTCGGCTTTCGTAATCGGGGAGTTGTATGGCCGGTTGAATCTTTTGTTTGTGTGCCATTTCTGTGTCTCAAGGAATACGTTCCTCGCCGGAAGATTCACTCCCATGGCGAGTGTCGACGTGGAGCAGAGAACACGGATGGCGCCGGCGCGGAAGTGCCGCTCCACGACTTCGCGCTCTTCGATATTCATATCGGCATTGTGGAACGCGACTCCCTTTTTCAGGCAGTCCACGAGCTGATGCTTCGATGACGTATCCTCCAGATGCGCAAGTTCCTCAATCGCTGTTTCCGCCGGTGGCAGTTTTGATTTCACGGCAAAAGTCGCCGCGACGGTGCGTGTTGACCCTTTATCTTTGAGAAAAACGATGCTCTGTTCGCCGATCTCGGCAAACCGCATGACGTTGGCTGTAAGGCTGTCAGTTGAATCGCTTTCATCGGGACTCACAAGTTTTTCCTCGCCGGTCTCGCCGGTGTTGAATGTCTCGTAATGAAAGACGCCTTTGTAAAGAATCCCGCGCCGCAGTTCCACGGGACGCTGGAAGTATTCGAGAAATTTGGCGTTAAGCCATTCAGGCACGATCTGGCAGTTTTTCATGACCGCGGACAAACCGAGAATTTTGAAATTCCCTTTGAAAAGTTTCAATTTCGTTAGCAACAGTTCGAGTTCCGCGCCTCTGGTGTCGTCGGCGAGCATCTGCAGTTCATCGATGACGACAATGCCGATTTCATCGAGCAGCCCGAAATTCTGCGTCAGCAGTTGCTGGAGCTTTTCGTAAATCACAACGGCGATACCGAACTCACCGGCATTGATTCTCTCGTCGTACTCCCGGCGATCCCGCGTCGATACGGCGACCCTGATGCCGTACTGTTCGTACTTCCTTTTAAATTCATGATATTTTTCCTCGGCGAGCGCTTTGAGGGGCACGCAGTAAAACCCCTTTTTGCCTTCAAGCGCGTTCTTGACCGCCGCCATTTCTCCTATGAAGGTTTTACCTGACGATGTCGGCGCGGAGACAATCAGGTTGTCCGGCCCGAAAAGGCCATATTTCCTGACGGCCATTGCCTGCACAGGCAACAATGATTTCAGACCGGATTTTTCCCAGACTTCTATGATGGTAGATGAAATCCCGTATCGAATGAGGTCGCTCGTATTCATGATCGTTTTCTCCTTCTCTGTCTGATTTTAGTCATGGCGTGTGACACTTCTGTCCCAGAGAAACCAGCCACGCGCGTTTACGAAAATGAAAATGATGTTGACGATTGTGATGCTGGGAATACCTGTCCTCAAGCCAAAGATTGCCCACAACACGCAGCCGACGATGCTAAGGAGAAATCCTATGCGTTTTTTGCTGCCGATGAGCCAGAGGCCCGTGAGGATAAAGGCTGTTCCGCACCAGTCCATGCTATCACCCCATTTCAACTTCTTTTTCGCCGAGGCGTTGTGTCTCCGGAGGCGGGGATGCCTTCTTGGATTCACAATCGTCCGGCGGGGCTTGGGGTGGTGCATGGGCCGTGGGAACCGGCCCTACAGGGGAACCCGCGAGGTACTTTTGCTTCAATCTTATTGTACCTAACGTATGTACAGTAGTCAATCCCCCCAAACACCCGAAAGATGTCGATTATCGAAAAACAGGCCGTTTCATACCGCTTTTTCCGACAAAAAATATTTTTTTGATTTTTCCCGACCAAAATCGGCTTTTCCCGGTAGGTAACGCTTTGAACAGGAGAAATAACGAGCCTGAGGGAGGAATGGCATGAACACATTAAATGAAGGAATAAACCCAATTGATGAAGTCGCTTACTTCTTCGCGGTCGGCTACCTGCGCCTGCGCGGCATAAGTAAACGCTGCGGAGAGCCGATGCTGGTGGAGAAGCAAATCTCTGCGCCCCAAGAAACCTCTCTGAATAGCCTTGATATTCCTGAGATGTCGAGCAACCTGTGACTCAGCCGGTTAACAGCGGCAAGAAAAAACAACGAAAAGGAGGTCACGGGAATGACAGACTCAATGGTCGCGCAGATTGAATCTCTGCGCAACATGACGGTCACCCAACTACGTGAGAAATATCGTCAGGTTTATGGCGAGGACTCACGGTCGGGGAACAAGGACTGGCTCTGGAAGCGCATCGCATGGCGCATCCAGGAACTAAAGCATGGCGGGCTGTCGGAACGGGCAAAGCGGCGGGCCGCGGAACTCGCGAACGAGGCGGACTTACGATTGAGAGTTCCGCAGAATGCTTTCACCGGGCTGGTAAATGGAAATCCAGAGAAGACAAAGCGGGTTGTTAGAAGGATTACGACATCCGACAATCGACTGCCCATGCCGGGAACCGTCCTGAGAAGGAAGTACAAGGGAAAAATGTACTCGGTCACGGTGCTCGAAGACGGCTTCTCTTATGATGGCCGCCTGTACCGCTCGCTTTCCGCGCTCGCTGGAGAAATCACGGGCTCACACTGGAACGGATTCACGTTCTTCAACATCTAATCGGAGGATACCTAAATGGCAAGAAGAAACAATTTGCAGTTGGCACAGCAGCCCGCGCCATCAGTAAGGTGCGCGGTATACACCCGAAAGTCGACGACCGAGGGACTCGACATGGACTTCAACACGCTGGATGCGCAGCGCGAAGCATGTGAGGCATACATAAAAAGCCAGATGCACGAGGGCTGGGTCGCGCTCCCGGAGATGTACGATGACGGCGGTTTTACCGGCGGGAACATGGATCGACCGGCGTTCAAGCGGCTCATGGCCGAAGTGGAGGCGGGGCGCGTCGACTGCGTGGTGGTTTATAAAGTCGACCGGCTCAGCCGCTCGTTGATGGACTTCACAAAAATAATGGGAAAATTCGAGGCGAACAACGTCAGCTTCGTTTCGATCACTCAGCAGTTCAACACGGCCACATCGATGGGACGGCTCATGATGAACGTCCTTCTATCGTTCGCCCAGTTCGAGCGGGAGCTTGTTTCCGAAAGAACGCGGGACAAAATCGCCGCTTCAAGAAAGAAAGGGAAATGGGCGGGCGGCTCTCCGGTTCTGGGGTATGACATCGATCACCTGACGCACCGCCTTGGAGTGAACGCGGAGGAATCGGTTCAAGTCCATGAGATATTTGAATTGTATCTGCGGAAGCAGACGCTGCGGGAAACCGCCGAGGAGCTGAACCAACGTGGATGGAAAACGAAGACGTGGACCACGAAGGGCGGGAAGCTGAATCCCGGACAGCCGTTCGACAAGAATAAACTGCACCGGCTTCTGACTAACGTCGCTTACATCGGAAAGGTGCCGCACAAGGAAGAAGTTTACGAAGGAGAGCATGATGCAATCGTCGATGATGGACTTTGGGGAAAGGTTCAGCATCTGTTGGAATTCAACGGGAGGACAAAGGGGAGCAGACAGAAAAACAAACACGGGGCCCTGCTGATGGGGTTGGTCCGATGCGCTTCCTGCGATTGCCCGATGACGCATACGTTCACGAACAAGAAGAATAAGCAGTACCGTTATTACACCTGCACGAACGCTCATAATAAAGGATGGAAAGCCTGCGCGACAAAATGCATATCCGCGCCGCAGATCGAGAACGCGGTTGTTGAACAGATCAAAGAATTCAGCAAAGCCCCGGAGATGATTGAGAAAACCATCCGGGCGGTCAATGAGCAATATAAGAGCAAACTCCCGCTGCTTCTTTCAGAAAAGAAACGCCTTCAGAATGACACAATCCATTTACAGGCTGAAGCAAAACGGCTTGTTGCGGCCATTTCGAGCGGAAGTGGTGAGTCGGGCCGCATTGTTTCTGAACGGCTGGCAGAAATTGAGAAAGAAATTGAATCGATGAATCAGCGTCTGGCCGCCGTAAAAGATGAGATGATAAAAATCGACTTGCAGACTGTTGACCAGGCGGATGTGAAAAAAGCGCTCGCCATGTTCGATCCGATCTGGGATGTCCTTTATCCCAAGGAGCAGGCACGGATAATGCATCTTCTGGTGGAAAAGGTCATCTATGATGGCGCGCAGGGAACCATCGCTATTACATTCCGACCAATGGGAATGAAATCACTTGCTTCGGAATTTGAGCAGACGAAAAATGAATCTGGAGGCAAACATGGAATTGAACAATCCGCAGTCAACGAGTGAGACGACCGGTCCATCCATCGTCATTACATCGAGAATCACGCCGAGGACGCCTCGGGCACGGAAAGAAGAAAATCAATCAGAGGATACGACAGAGGTTGATAAGGGCCGTACACCAAGAATCACGAAGCTCATGGCGCTCGCCATCCACTTGCAGCGGCTTATAAACGATGGAGTCGTCCACGACTGCGCTGATATCGCCCGTCTTGCCGGTCTGACCCGTGCGCGGATTTCACAGATAATGAATCTGACGCTCCTCGCCCCAAGTATTCAGGAAGACATCCTCTTAATGCCCAGAATCCACAAAGGCCATGATCCGATCACGGAACGCCATCTCAGAATAATCGCTCTGATTCCGGATTGGGATAAGCAAGCATACGGTTGGAAATCTCTAACAGAGAAAAACAACCTTGTTTAAGGCTGATAATTTCACTTTCTCGCTTGCATCAATTTTACTTTTCCTTCTCGCGAGAAAAAATTATTGACATTGCTTCCCACCATCATTTGATATATCATTTGCCAAGTTGTTTTATATGAGTTACGGTTCGATCAGATTCCCTTTCGGATCTGAAAAAGGAGAGCATCTTTGAATACTGGAGCAGTCGGCACGACTCCTCTTCAAAGTGTGGTTTGTCCGCCTTCACTTTTTAACCACGAGCACGTCATGATCAACAAAGGCATATCGATGTTTGTTGGCTTTTTTCAGCCCCTGAGAAGACAAATCAATGCGCTAATGGATCATTTCGCTGGACTGAGGAAGGCCCGCGACCTTCTCCTATCTCGCTTGATGAACTGGGAGGTCGCATTATAGTGGAGCCGGAGCTGACGACCATCAGATATGAGGAGCAAGACCGTCAGGTTTCTTGGCACGGCGTAAGCATGGCTGATGGGGACGTTTTTGGTGCTTTCATGACGAATAACGTTGCATCCCGTCTTCATGATGAGGAAGGCACGAAGGAGTTCGAATCTCATTTGCGTGGACTCGCGACCACCGGCTTTGCTCGTGATAGCCTAAACGAAATCCTTGCGGCAGAAGTTTTAGAGGAACGAGACTGGGCCGTCGGCGAAGCTGTAGCGGAGGCATATCTCTCCCAAGAACACAAGATTACTTGGCCGTGGAATATGGCGCGTGACAAGCGGACTCCCAAGGCAAGTCTGCCTGGTGCGGACTTGGTCGGATTCAAAGTCAGCGGAGTGGATGTGCACCTTGCGATAGGGGAAGTAAAAACATCGAGCGATAGTGACACTCCCCCTAACGTCATGTATGGCCGAAGTGGCATGACACACCAAATCGACAATCTGGCGAATAACCTTGCGCTTATAAACCAGTTGCTCAGGTGGCTTCAGCCCCGCTGTAAAGGCACAGTTCACGAGGCCTTATTCAACGCGGCGATTGTGCTTTTTCTGGATTCCGGCAACAAGGCTATTGCATTATTTGGCGTACTTGTTCGTGATACCCAACCTGATGTGCTTGATCTGCAAGGTAGGGGGCAGTTTTTGGCAGGCTCCTTGCAAGACCCAACGACATGTAAGTTGATAGCGATCTATCTGCCTTGCGCCATCACCGACCTTCCGGCGCGTGTTTCGGGAGGTGGGTCATGAGTCATTGGCTGTTGGACAAATTGAATGACACAAGGAAAGAGGCTCTGAAGCAGGTAAGCCACGCGCAAATCCATCATGAACTTCTGAACGAGCCTTTCAGCGAAGACACAGAACTAATCCGCCGAACCGCTGAAGCGCTGGAATTGGTTGTCCTCGACCTGATTCTTGAAGGAAATGTGGATGACAGAAGTAAGCAGAAAGATCTTAGGTCCAGCGCGGCCGATGCTTTCCGGCTTTTGCGTGTAATTCCGAGGCCCGACGATTCTATAGAAGCGGCGATGTTTATGTTGCGAGCCGGCACGCTGGCTGTGCTGGGTGATATGGGATCGGATGCAGCTCGATGGTTCCGTGAAGATGGTTGGCCCGAGTTGCCCTTGGAATCGGAGGACTGGAGCAAGCGCACTTGGTCAACCATTCTCGACATCTGGTTGCGCCTCATTCGGAAAAACGGCTGGGCGGATCGAGACGCGGTTCTGGAACGTATATCCAGCCTGCGCGATTCCCAAGCTTTATTTGAAAAGAATTATTTGGAGGGTCAAGACCCTGTAAATGCCAAGGCATCTGCATTGGAACTGATCGGACTCTATCATCTTGCCAAAGCTGCCGAGGTATTTGCTCATTACATGACCGATGGTGTCGTGGATGGGAAATTCCAGATTCACCAATTGCTCGAAATGCACTTCGACCGAACGATTGCTGTTTGCGAGCACGCCCAGATGCTGGAACTTGAGCCACTTAGTCGATTGCTATCAGCAAGTGCTTCTCAGATGGCGGAAAACTCCATCTGGACTGTAACAAGAGCCGTTAATACGCGAGTAACACAGTTTGTAAAAACCCTTGTTGATCGAGGCCGAGGCGACCGTGCAATCTTCGATGTATTGCCACCGCAACGTCGAACATTAGCAGAGAAAGGTTTGCTCGGTTCCAGTCGCCGAGCGGTTGTCGTCAGTCTGCCTACATCCAGCGGCAAGACGCTTATTGCGCAATTTCGCATTCTACAGGCGTTAAATCAGTTTGAGCATGAGCGAGGCTGGGTGGCCTATCTTGCGCCGACTCGAACACTTGTGAATCAAATCGCACGACAATTGCGTCGGGATTTCGAGCCACTAAATATAACAGTTGAACAGGTGAGCCCTGCATTGGAAGTAGACAGCATTGAGGCTGATTTGCTTCATGTGCAAGACCATGAGAATGAATTTCGCGTGCTCGTTACCACTCCGGAAAAGCTTGATTTGATGTTGCGTCAAGGCTTGGAGGAGGAAATTCGTCGTCCATTGACGCTCGTCGTTGTAGACGAAGCCCACAACATACAGAGCACTCGCCGTGGTTTAAAGCTGGAACTGCTGCTCTCAACAATCAATAACGAATGCCAAAGAGCGCAGTTTCTTCTCCTTACGCCCTTCATAAACAACGCACGCGAGGTCGCACGCTGGTTGGGTGGACAAAACTCAGATGATGTCAGTCTGGAACTGGACTGGCAGCCTAACGACCGAGTCATAGGAATCGTTCATGCTGAAAAGGGAGCACATCTGACCAAGAAGAGCTTCGACTATCATCTGAACTTGGAAACAATACATACAACAAGGAACACTCTCGCCGTCGATGATTTCCTCTCTCTTCCTAAAAACCAAGATATTGCGTCAACTTATAGCAAGGTCTCTGACCCAACCACCTTGGCTGCTGTTGCTGCCCAGAACCTGCAGAAGCGTGGACCAGTTATCGTAATGCATGCACGACCAGACTGGGTGTGGACGTTGGCAGATAGATTTAAAATCACGGCGAATAAGACGCAGTTAACGGACAAAATAAAACTTGTTCAACAGTTCCTGAATATGGAGTTCGGCCAAGATTTCCCCTTAGTAGACCTCTTGTCGTATGGGACTGGGGTTCACCATGCAGGACTTTCAGATGATGTCCGCACGCTTATGGAGTGGCTGTTTGAGGAAAACGAATTGAAGTTTCTCGTTGCAACCACCACCATTGCCCAAGGGGTGAACTTCCCGGTTACCGGTGTGATCATGGCTTCTCACCAATACCCAACGAGCCAATCGCCTTTTTGGATTGACATGCCCCCTGAGGATTTTTGGAACATCGCGGGTCGGGCCGGACGAATCGGTCAAGGCAGTCTTGGTGTTGTGACATTGGTCGCGGAGGACGAATCCAAGGCGGCAACTCTTAGAAAGTTTATCAATAATCAGACGAATGAACTGAATTCAGCACTCATTGCCTTAGCGAAAGAGGCTGGAGATATGCTGAGCGATCTTGGGCGTATAGTTTACAAGTATCCCGAATGGTCTTCCTTTGTTCAGTACCTTGCGCACACCTATCGACAAATGGGCCAACCTGAAGGGTTTGCTGATGAAATCGAACAAGTCTTGCGGGGAACATTTGGATTCGATAAGCTTCGAAGTCAGGATTCCGTTCTGGCGAATCGGCTTCTTGATGGCATCCACACTTATACACAATATCTTAAAGAGCCTGGTCAACCATTAAAATTGGTTGATAGCACAGGTTTTTCCCTGCAAAGTATCCGCTCCGTTTTTAGCGCTGCACATAATGAAGGCATTAGTGGCTCGACGTGGAATTCGGAATCGTTATTTAGTAGCAATAACGAGGATCTTCAGGGAATGATGGGTATCTTGCTCAAGGTTCCAGAACTCCGTGAAAATCTGGAAGCGGTTACCGGTGGCGGAATGCCTGATGGAAACAAATTGGCATTGATTGTTAAGGATTGGGTAAACGGAGTTTCTGTCCATGAAATCTCTAACCGTCACTTCAAAAATGAAAAAGACGACGATATAAAGGCGATGACGAAATGTGGTAAAAACCTGTTCGGCAAGTTGACTCAGACTGCCGCATGGGGTTTAGGTGCGCTGCTCTCTATTACAGGAAGTGAATTATCCGAAGATCAACTCCGGTCTTTGAGAAACCTTCCTTCACGCGTTTACTATGGCGTGAATGACGACGAGGCAATAGCCCTCCGGTTGCTTGGCGTACCGCGAACCGCAGCACCGAGGCTTGCAACATCCATGGGGAATATCACTGAGCAACCACTAACAAGTGTAAGGTCACGTTTAAGAAGTATGGATGAGGCAGGCTGGCAGCAAGCCCTTGGGCAACGCGAAGGCGTCGTGTATCGGGAAATATGGCGTGTATTGGAAGGTATAAAGTAGAACGATAAAAACAAATGTCATTACATTATCCGCTTATGAATGATGCATTGAAATGATCAATAAATATGAGGTTTTTGATTATTGTAATCTATCCGTTTTTCTTAGAGCCCAAGATAGAAATGTCCAAGACCTGCTCTATAAACTTAACAGGTGTCAGTTTAATTGCCTCCAAAATGTAAGCAGGCAACCCTTGCGCTTCCTGAAGATTGTCTTCCGGCAGCAGAACCTCTTTTATCCCGGCATCGTAGGCAGCTCGCACTTTTTGCTGAATGCCACCTACAGCTAATATTTTTCCCATAATTGTTATTTCCCCTGTCATCGCCAAATCATTCCTTATAGGCAATCCTTTTAGTGCGGAAACAATTCCGGTTACAATTGTTATTCCTGCTGAAGGGCCTTCTTTCGGCACTCCCATGAATGTGGCCAGAACAGCGATATCGTAATTTTTCCGCCATTCAGCACCGATGCCAATGTCTTCGTGTTTCGCTTTTATATATTGCGCTGCGGCTTCGATACTTTCTCTCATTACACGGTGTATGGAACCAAGTGGCACTATCCTCCCACTGCCCTTGGTCGCCTGCATCTCAAACCGGAGTATGCATCCATGATCCGCTTCCACAGCAAGTCCTATAACTTCTCCTATCGCTGGGTTTTCCGGTAGTGTTATTTTCTGCACCCTGTTTGCATCCGGAAGCGACGGGACCGCTATTTTACCGGTTGAGGTGAGTTTTATTCCCAATTTAACCCGGTCGTATTCACCGGGAGCTATGAAATGAAGTTGCTCACGCACCCTCTGCCGCAACTCGCATGAAATCAGTAATATTTCTTCAAGTTCTTCATCGGAGATTGCACCATTGGGATACAACAGCTTTAGCAGAGCAGACGATGTTTTAATCACAGCCCTTTGATCTCTTCCGGACAGCCCCTGCGCTGTTCTCGCATTATCGATCAACTCGAACCTTGACCGCACTGCTCCCAGAAGGTCAATCTTCCTCAATTCATGCATTATCTCGCAGAAATAGTCAGTTATAAAACCGTAATCTTTGGAGTAACTGTCCGGTCTCAGTTTCGGTATCTCCCAACCGGGCAGATATGCATGAATTCTGTCCAGGAAAGCGATTACCTGCAAAAAGTCGGGTAGGGGTTCAAAAAGATGATAGTATTTCTCGTGTGGCAGAGTTCCCTGCACATCTATATTGCCCACAAAAACAAGGCTGGCGAAAGCCAATATCTCTTTTTTTCCTCGGCTGAACTTAGCATCCTGCATGTATCCCTGCATTATGCTCACAAATGCTTTGGGATCTGTAAAGTCCGTGTTCGCAATTTCATCGAATACAACAGCGTCACGGACACCCACCTCGCCGATCTTACCGGAGTTCAGGTTTATAAACAGTTGCGCTGGGGTTGCTTTTCCTCCGGACAATACATGGGCGTAATATGAAACATTTCGGTACAGATATGTTTTTCCCGTTTCCCTTGGCGCAAGTTCTATCATGTTCACATTTGTTTCTACAAGGGGAATACAACGGCATAGATACAAAAGTTTCTGCCGGCGATTCATTTTTTCCGGGTCCAGCCCACAGGAGTTCACAAGAATATCTATCCACTCGTCTGTTTTTAATTCAGCACGTTTCTGAATGTACTCATCTAAATTAATGATGCTGACCTGAAATGGTGTAAATGCTGTAATTTTGAAAGGACGTATTTTCTTGTTGAATATCTCAGTCTCGTCATAAGTAAGATCAATGGTGCCCCACATACCGCCGGACAGCAGCATGGGATATTGCCTCACTATGGTTTCTGGAATGTTCACAAATATCTCATTTAGAGCGGAGATTGTAGCCCAGTATTTATCTTCTGTTTCCACAAGCCGTACATCCAAGCTGGCTATCACGGAATGTTTTCTGTTTTCCCTGATGTAATGCCGTATCTTCTCTGCTTCCGCACCATACACAAATGTTTCCTTTAGCCGTCGTACAACCTTCTCCATATCTTCATGAAAGGTGTCTTCGTCGCAGTAATTATCTATCAGATATTCCAACACATAGCGCGGAAACTCGTCCACGCCTGTATTGATAGTGTGTGCCTTGTTAACGACTTTTCCTTTAAATATTTCTTTCAGCTTCTCGTTCATGATTGAAACTCCGGTTCCTGATGCCCAAAAACTCATTATTTATTTTCTTATTTAACGAACAAAATCATCTGTGCAATCACCTCATGCTTTTTGGTGTCAGGCCAAGGATGTTGCCAAGGTGCGTAGGAACACGCCGGACGACCTGCTCTGAATTAAGCTGTATGGCAAAATCCTTCCTAACCGTTTTTCTTCGTGTCCTATGCCCCTCGCGATACGTAGCGGTTACTGTTAGAGTACGCTTCATTATCCCTTCACGCCTCTCGTCGGGCGTTGCGCCTGAAGTATCGGGATTGAAGTTTATAATACAATCTGTACCTTTTGAAGCCACAAATAAAACTTGAGTCGGTTGCTGTACCGGCTCAGGCTCGCTGTTATAGCTTGCATCAACATCAACCCTAATATCCTCGGCTTGTCCATCTCCCTTTTTCATACGATACATCTTTACAATAAAAGATATTTCTTCGCCCTCTACGGCTTCATTTGGACCAATGATTTCCTCGATATTCAAAAGGCCCTCTTCTTGCGGTTTAACTTTCATAACCGCCATAGGAATAAGTAGCTCCTGAATGGAAATACCCCCATGTGAAAACGCATCAGGATTGAAAGGTGAATTGGGACGACTAAATGCATATCCTGTTTTTGGAAAAATGACAGAGACAAACTTTTTGATGGGTTTGTTTGCAGCCTGATACTTGTTTTCAGTATTGGGAAGCCGCAAATCAGACACTGAATACTCCCAAACATTATCGCGCACTCTCGTGGGAGCTCCTAAATTCGTCAAAGTGTCTTTCAAATAGGTGTACTGATAGAAACAATCAAATTTATCGTTTACCCACGTCTCGTCTATCCATAGACTCTGTCTCCCGACGATTGTGAATCCATGATCGGCGGTGACAAAGACTTTCGTACCGGGTGTCAGGCTGCGGACAATAGACATAACTTCGTTGTCTATAACGTTTTTCAGCAGTTGTTGATATATAAAAGAAAGAGGTCTTGACGGCAATTCACGCCCGTCAGGATACTTTTTCATTCTTATATCATGCAATTCGCTGTCACACAGCTCGAATATGTAAACATCGAGGTTCCCCGCTCTGTACCGCACGGTTTCGCCTGTTCCATGCCCTTCAGGAGATAAAACATCAACGTCACCGGACAATCCCATTTCCTTAGATAAAGCTTCTTTAAGCAACGCATTCTCAGCATTACCTGAATTGAAAGAATCCGCATAGGTTCCCGCGCATATTGCTTTTCTTGTAATATGTGTCTCTGAAGGTAAAAGGGAAAGACCGTCGTATTCATTTAACAATACAAGTCGTTCCTCGAATGCAGGTCGAACCATCTCATCCCAGATGTCATATCGCATCCCATCGAAAACAAAAACAACGGCCTTTTCGTTCTTGGCATCCCAATTCGGTTTCAGGCATCGCCTTATGAATTGGCTTGTGAGTATCGGCCCATCTTCCTTAGCGACCCATCCTGGATACTGCTTTGCGATCATTCCCTGGAACTGGAGGTTCAATTCATCAAGCGATTTTCTGGTGTCAATTCCAATCTTACTCGTTTTTTCTTTGATGCGTTGTAAAGCATTGCTGAATATAGAGGGCAATTCATCTTCTGCCCTGGGTAAAAGATCACTGCTTTGAACTAATCTTTCGAGTGAAGAAACATAATACTCAAGTCGGTTAATTTTCTTTGAATTCCATAATTCCCTGAAAGGTGCCAGTGACAATTGATCCGGTTTCAGCACTTTGAGATTTTTTACTGCTTTGGACAGCTCATTTTGAAGGGGCGTGATATTTAAGGCAAGATCAAACGCTTCCTTTAAATTCACCCAGCTTGATGATGGCCTTTTTTCGACAAAGATCAGTTGATCGGAATATTCTGCGGAAATCTTCTGTTTAACAACTTCGAGCCCTTTGGCATCGATCCTTCCGGATAAAAAACCATCCAAAGCCATAAGAAGTGCCAGAGAACGTATCAACGTCGAATATTTCTCATTTTCAAGAGCTTTCGTAAAACCCTCTTCGGTGCCCAGCTTTATTTGGTCTATAAGGATTAGCTTAAGGGCGTCTTTCCCCAAAGATTGTTCAACACTATCAAGATCACGGCCCGCTTGATCAGGATCGAGAAGAACCAGTTTGGGCGCGGATTCGTTCAGAACATCTTCTTTTATATCTGAAAATGGCTTGAGTGCCGGATCGATATTTGCCAATAAAAGATTCCAGTTATCAATGTGTTGAGACAATATTACGGAAAGGTAAAACGCCCTTATCACAGTTTCGGGATCATTTTCCGCAAGCCAGCGGAACGGAGGCTTTGCTTTCTTTAGCTTTTCTTTTATCTGGTTGGTTATTTCCGGGGCGAGTGACTTCAGTCTTTCAAGGGAATCATATCCAAAAAGACCAATCTTCCAATATTCTTCATCGTTGAGTTTTTTGAAAGCTGCATCGGCAACACCAAGCGCAGCATACGATACTATTTCCTTAAAGTCAGGGTCGGTAAATCGTGATGAATTAGCATTACGAAGATTCTTATGCGCCTTCAACACACCACCTAAATATCGAACTATTAGTCGCGAATACTGCGGATCGTTTGCCTGATATGGCCAATTCGGGTCTCCTGTTTCCTCACGTAAGAAAGAGCACAGGTCAAGGTCAATTATCGCTTCCCCCGGCAACCCCTGTATAAAATCCGGATAGAAAGGCGGCGGCGCCTTGGCGTCAGCGGGTCCATCATTTCTTTTTGCCGTGGCCCTATCAATTACAAGTATTTTTTTGGCATCCGGGGATTCTTGTATTTTTTCATATAGTTCACGAAAAACAAGATTGGTCGAAGCAACGATGACGGTATAATTATTCTCACGTGCGAACCTGTGAATAACGCTGTCCGCATCCTGAAGCAATCGAATGGGATCGCGCAGAAGGACGCGTGTCCTGTCTTTGACAGCCTCCAGTTTCGCAAGTGTCCATTCACGTATCATTAAGGCACCTCATTCAAGCTGGAGCATGGGAAGCGTATCATCATCACCGCCCATACTTTCAAACTGCTCCTCGACGTATTTCTGGAACTCCTGCACAAGAGCCGGAATCTTTTCCTTTTCAATTGTAGAGGCGCTGGGTTTGAAATCCGAAATTCTGATCTTCTTTACTTCGATCTTTTTTAAATATTTGTTTATTACATCAACAAGAGACTCATCTGCAAGGCACTCTTTTACAAGAAGCGCTCTCGCATCCTGAACATTCTTACAATTGAGAAGTTCCTTTATGCGTTTGTCTGCTGCTCCCTGTTCCAGCCGTTTTCTGATTTGTTCATTAAGAAGTATTTCGATCTTACCATTAATTGCAGAGTCGAAGTAATCCGTCGAAAACGATCCTGCATCTCTTGTTTTTTTGATATTTGAAGCAGCGTTTATAAACGTCAGCTTACACTCTTCGTGATAAGGTCGTAGTTTTAAGCTCTTTTCAATAGATTCCCTTGATGGCGTGGAACACTGTGGTATCTCATCCTTTAAATCTTCAAGCTTCTTTTTAACATCATCTGAAACAGCCGGTTTAAGTGCATTTATTCCCTCGATAATTCTCAGCGCTTTAAGTTCATCGCCTCCAATTATGTCATCTATTACAATTACCGCTTTCCCTTCTTCGCCATGCACATTGTCATGCATATTGATATAGACACTCGTGTACTCTTCAATCAGGGCGGCCAGTGTTCCTTTGTCACCGGCCCCTATGCCGACGTTTCCGATAAATTCCGTTTTCAATTTGACCTCGGAATCTATAAAGGGCTGAATATTTGCCAGCTTGCTTTTCAGTTTTCCTTGTATCTTCTTTGTATCTTTAAGTTCCGCCACGTTATCGGGCAATTCAAGTCGGCAATAACTGTGAGCGGTTCTCACATCACTTTCATAATTCATAAAGACTTTTAAATCACCGTAGCTCTTCAGGCGATTCGCAAGATCGTCCACTTCGTTCTGTGCCGGTACGTTTTTGTCGAAAGCCTCGTACCCCATGGCCTTTTTCAGCGCGAAAAGAATCATGTTGATATCATCCGCGCCCTCTATGCTCTCCGAGAACAACCCGGCTACTTTATCAAGGTCGGCAGAATATGGATTTGCTACTTCAAGCACATCGAAAAGGACTTTCGTTTTATCAAGCAGCCTTTTGGAATTATCCTTTTCCCCTTTGAACAACTCATTCAATCTGGATCGGCATTCATTGATTTTTGCGTCATCTGCTGTTGGCGGTATTAATTGCCCCAGCAGCTTCTCGGCATAAGGCCGCAGTATCTCCCAGTTTTCTGGCTTAGCCATCTTCTGGAGTTCGGTGAATGAGTCCAGAATTTTTACGGAGAAATCAATTTCTTCAATATTTGAATAATCAATTGCCGATGATTGCAGCCCGGATTTTGCATTGATTCCGATTTTGATTTTTCCTTCTCTGACAAGGCAAAGCATGAATATTTGGATCATTCTGCGCATCAGTCCGTAATCTTTAGGGCCGCCGATACCCATGAAATTCTTGTAAATGGCGTCTATCTTCATGGTCTGGCCGGCATCGGTCAGCTTTTCATCGATGAAATTCTCAATATCCTTCACAAACTGATTGTCGGATGTATCAAGCTGCTTCTCAGCTTTCTTTTTCATGATTTGCATGCCAAAGCCGAAATTCTGAGCGGCGCTGATATTCTGATTCGGCTTAGCGCCTTTGGGGATGTTCCCGCTACGCACGATTCCGTTAATTAGTTTTACTCCTTCCTCTCTACGGAAATAAAATTGATCGAATTTGATTTCCCGCGATTCATAAACCGAGTTCAAAACTCTGTCCACGATAGGTGTTAGAATATTTGCCAGTTCTCCGGCAATGCTGAACGACATTTCCGAATTGTCTATGGCGTCCATTCTGCCGCGCGCATAGCTGTTGTCGATAATCTTTGCAATTTTACCCAGATCGGTTTTCAGAGTATCCGCCACCCAACTGATTACTGCCATCGCGTCTTCGGTGTCCTTGCCTTGCCATTCGAAAATCAACTTCCGGTATGCAGCGAAATCAAACAGCCGATCTTTTTCATCCGATGTCAGGTTACCCGGAGTCCACAATATAACGCGCGGGTCCTTGCGCCTTGCCAATATTCTGTCGATGACCTCTTTCTTTACCTCTGAGGCCCCTATAAATACCGCGTAATCCTGATCGTTCTGATCACTTTCCACGGCGGGAAGCGGTGTGTTTTCAGCGTTTATGCGCAATAAATCCCTCATCCCGACAAGCCCGAGAGTCTGGCGCCCCAGCCAGTTAATCTCCAAGACCTGATCACCGGACACAGATGACGCCGGGTCTTCCCACGGTGCGACAAAGCTTGAAACATCCCTGAAAATTGATTTAACCCCGCCGGACAGGTCCATGGTAATCTGCCGTGTCTTCACAGGCCATTCGTCCAGCGCGAGAAGGTGATCCCACGCCTCGCGTTGCATTTGCTGGTTGGATTCCGCTTCATCCCGCGCTTTCTTGAACTCGTCCCTGGGGTCAACACCCGTGAAAACGGGATCGAATCTGTATCTCGACCGCTTATCCTCGTCAAAGGTCTGAACGATCTGGCGTAGTTCCTTTTTCAGGCTGTCCGCCATGGTCTCATAATGCTGAATATTTTCCTCGGGTGTGGAATCAGGCTCCCGTTCAATCAGTACAGAGTTCGATATCTCTTCAGGTGTCAGACCCTGCTGGCGGGTTTTTGCGATGTGATACAGGAACATTGTCTGAATCGTTTTTACAACCTTATCCCTGTTAACCTTGAGGTAGCCTTTTGTCAGTCCGTCGATTTGCCGCTTGCATGCCTCGTATGCCTTATATTCCGTCTCCTTCTTGGTTTTGATAGCAGTCAGCCCCGCGTGTACGCCGCTCGGGTCCTCTTCATATTTCACCGCCTCGTCAAACAGCTCCCACAACCGGATCAGTTCGTTGCCTTTGTTTTTTATCTGATTCTTGAGTGTCTGATGCATGAAATGAATTGCCGATCTTGCCGTGGTTAATTCATACGTGATCGCGCGAAGCACTTCCAGCGCGGGTTTATGAAACGGGAAAAATTCAGCAAACTCTTTCTCTCCGACACTCGCGGGCCATGTAAAGCCTTTTTTGTAATGCAGGAAATAATTGCCCACGGCTGATTCGTCTTTGATCTCGCGCACACGGGCCAGTACGATGTCGTAATAATCCTTGTCCTCGCCCAACAGCTTCACGAGTTTCAGTCGGTCGTCCGCTATGATGTTTTTTACGCCCATCTTGCTTTCGATTGCCTGCTGCGCCGCGCACACTGTCCATATAGGTAGGTTCTCTATTTTCGCCAGCC
>Ga0351875_1129_pt1 | contig 18411 bp, 10 predicted proteins | sample BONcelFGM3001C14_FD_206784 | JGI IMG/M metagenome (GOLD analysis project Ga0351875, IMG submission 206784) | Enriched cells from coal bed in the Powder River Basin, Montana, United States - BONCAT cells FGM rep3 HSBNCT.FGM.300.1.C14 ... | reverse complement strand
GCCCATGGGCCTTGAACCCGTCACGCAGAGCGACCCAAAGCTCCTCCGGGTCGCCACCCGACAACCCCCCAAGCGCCACGCGCAGATCTTGTACCCAAGCATGCTGCCCGCGTTCAGGCATGCTGAACTGCCGCTCCACGTGGCGGAGCAGAGCGGATTTCCCCAACTGACGTCCTCCGTAAAGCAGACACGGCCCAGTAAACTCGAGCAACTGCCTGGCCATCTCTTCTCTACCGTAGAACATTTCCTGGGGGACATCGCCAGCCTGGAATGGCGTGTAGGGCATGGGCGCCGAGAATGGAAGCGCGCAACGCAGGAACGCCGGCAACCTGGAATCGGTCTGTCCAGCCAGATAGACAACCAAGGTTTCGTCGGTCAAGGCAATTGTGAGCATATGCTGTCTAGAGAGACGCACGAGGTCTTGTCTCTGCCGATCAGACAGACAGCCAAGGTAGAGAACGATGACCGGCTTGTTTGCCAGTTTTAGCTCTCGCAGTGCGGTCGTGAGAGTGTCGATCCCCGGTCGCTCCCATACGGCGATGACGTCGTAGCGCCCGAGCGCTTGCGAGCCGAATTGCGGCACTGCCCGCGGATTGCCGGTAGGGGCAGCCCGTACGGTCATATGTTGCCAGACACTACTCCTAGTGGTCTTGGACGCCTCCGGTTGCTGCGGTGTGGGCCGGAACCCAAGATACTCTAGAATGGCCCTCACATTGTCGACATTTCCCGTGCTCCTCGGCGTCCCCTGCTTCAGATTGCGCCACGCGACAAGCCCCTTGTCTATCTCGTCGCGTCGCGGGCCGGGAAGCCCCCCGAACTGTATGGTCGCCATCGTCTTGCCGGACTTGGCAGCGCGCCACACCAATTCCAACCCACCGGTTCGTTTGAGTATCTGGTCAAGGTCTGCAATCGCGCTCAGATACTCTCTCAGACTGTCCCGCGACGTCGGCTGCGCCCAGAGCTCTTCATCAAGTGGGTGTGACTGTTCCATCGCAAGTCGCGCGCGATCCTGAAGCTCCTCAGCGACTCGCGTGTCTCCACGCGCCAAAGCGCTCTCCATTGCCTGACGCAACTGCAAAGCGCTCGGCACTGGGCCGACCAGAACCTCACAGTCGACCTGTAGGTCTTGCCAGATCTCACGTAGCTCATCTAGCCTGCTTGCGCGGAGTGCCGCTAACTTGGCTTTCAGGCCACCCAGGAGGAGGTGCCCCTGCCAGCAGTTGAGGGTAGTCGTTGGGTCGATCGAGGCAACATCCGCCAGCATCTCTGCGCGATCATCTGCGAGCACCCCGTCAATGGTTGCTTGCTCTATGGCGCTCGTAGCCTCCTGAGTCGCGCGTGTGAGCGCGTCACGCGAATCAGTCAGGCTGTGTGCGCACAGGTCGGCGAGTTGGCTCGCACTCGCGTTCTCTCCGAGAGCCCGCAGCAAAGGCTCCACAAAGCGATAGTCCTGATTGGCCACCCATCCCTTCAACGCATCATCCAGCGAAATGTTAGGCAGGGACAAGTTGACCAGCACTGTCTTGAGGCCCGCTGCTGCCGAGGGGTCTGGTTGAGCGTCATCTCCAAGTCTTAGGTCCGGATAATAGAGTAGTCTGCGTGATAGCGCCTCAGGCAGCTCTCGACAGACGCGCACGAGTTCGTCCAGCCCCGCGGGAACGGACGCCTCTGGCGTCGCCATCGGCTCTGTGATCACCCATCTCCGCAGCGCGAGCACGCCTTCTCGGAGAGTCTCGAGGGCGGCTCTCGTCTCGTCGCCCAATCCGGGAGAACCACCCAGCTCTCTAATGTCGTCAAGCGCTTGGGGAAGAAGCTCCCGAAGAGACGTCACAAACTTGGAGAGATTCTCGCGACGCCAGTTGTTGGGTATCGATTGCTCCAGCCTTTGTCGCGCGACCCCCCTCCAGGTGTCAGCAAGTTCAACTGCTTCCCGGACATCCCGTAGCAGTTTCTGGCGATTTGACCCGACAATGCGCCTATCCTTGCGCCGCGCAATCGCCGCGGTCAGATCATCGATGACGCCGTCTGCATAGCCAGGCTGCTGCCACTCTTTGACCAGGTCATCGACTAACTCCAAGCTCTCCAAGTGATCACTCCGAACCAGGGTAACGAGCGACCAGAGTCGACCATCCTGCTCACTCACCAGTGCTTGCCAGACATCGTGAGCACGCTTGAGGCCAGGCCGACGAAACCTGGTGGTCGATACCCACGCCTCAGCTTCTTCCGCGATCTTTGCGGCCTCGCGTGCGAGATCCCCCGCCTGAAAACCACCCGACAGCTCATCGGGTCTAGGCGTAATGCCCATCTCGGTGAACCTGCATACTAGCTCAAGGAGGTCATTCGCCGTGCCGAGTTGTGGCACCGCCAGCGTCGGCCATTCAGGGACAACGTCCGGCGCCACGGGCCAGATCCGTACTACCGCTGCCGCAGCGAGCACTTTCTTTGCTACGCAGTCTTCGGCGGGCACCCACTGCGATAAAGACCGCAAATCGGCAATGAACCTGCCCGAGCCCGGCGCAACCCTCGCAGCTCCAAAGAGCATTCCCAGCAAGGAGCTGGACAGCGGCGCCTCAGATCCGACCTGCTCGTCTGCCCATGCCAGCCAATAGGCGAGGGCGATATCACGTCGCCCAATGGCCTTCCAGATTGGATCGAGAGTTTGAGCAGAAGCGCTGGGCGTTTCATCTCGGCTTGCGGCGCCACCAGAAGATTGATCCGTGTCGAGAGGCAGAGCATCTGCACCCGAACCCTTCGCGAGCTCTGGGAGCCCCGCGCCTACTTCGCCCTGAACGCCGAGTGCCGCATCGGATGCCTCCGGCCCTGAGGGCGCCACCGTGTGGTTGGCGTTCTGCGAGCCGAAACAAAGTGCGTCGCCCGGAACGTCTTGCGCTTGTGGAGAGCTGTCCGACGGCGCCGCGACAGGCTCGTAGTTAACGCCCGGAGCTTTCAAGCTGGCATCACTGGCCTCTTCGTCAGCGTCCGGCCGCGGTCCGCTTTGCTCTTCAGAGACTTGCTTGTTCACACCGGAGAGGTCCGGCGTTTCCGACTCGGCCGCTGCCACGTTGATCTCGGACACGCCCCAATCTTTCTCAAGAGGAGTCTCGGCTACAGCCTCACTCGTTCGTTCGGTATCTTCCGCTAGATTGTCACCCGCCTCCTCCGGCGTGCTTGCTGGCTCGGGCAGGGAAAGTTCCTGGCCAGGCGTGGGTGGAACGTCATCTTGGACCAGTAGCTCGCGGAGCGCGGCCACAGCATCCAGAATGCCTTTCTCATGGGCATCCTCTTCATCTCGCTGCGCGCGCTTCTCGTGAACAGTCTCCGGCACCTCGCGACGCTGTAGCTCCTGAAACGCAGAGAACCGTCGCGTCAGATCCTCCAATAGATCGCGCAGCTGGTCCAGCTTGTATGCCTTGCACCGCTCGGAGTGCCAATCTGCCATTTCGGTTAGGCCAAAGTAGGTCACCATGCTCTCGTTCGCTACGAGAGCGTCGAGCATGGCTTGGAGTTCCTGCACCCGTGTCATCCGATCGAGCTCCAGAGCCTTACGCTCGATGAGCGCATTGAGCTGCCTGGCGAACTCGACAATCATGTCACACCCAGCAACATCCGCCATGAGGGGTTCAAGGTTACGTAGAAACTTTTGGAGCGGCTCAGGAAGCGGCTCGCTGACCAAGTCAGCAGTCATCTCTTCAGAGGAATTGTCGCCATCTGCCTCGGGGGCGTCTTCGAGCATGCGCTGTTCTATCATCTGCACGATTCCGATTGGAAGGGGAACTGCGTCTAGCACGCAGCAGATCATCAGACAGGCATCGTCCTTGTCGATTCCAGGATTGGCTGCGGCAAAGGCGTCAGAAGCCTCCCCCATCTCCTCAAGGTTCCAATAGTGAAAGGCAAGCGGCGACAACTCGCTAGTGTTGACGGGCTTCATGTCACTCTTGATCAGGAATTCGATGACCTGCGCTCTCAGGCTAGACTCTTTGGCAAACCAGATATCCAGGATTGCCGTGACCAGCTCTGGGCTGACCAGACACCGGCGCGCGACCTCCGGGGCCAGCAGGGGCTCAGCTGCTCTAGCGGGACTGCGAAACCCCGATAGGCGCACGCATTCATTGATGGCATCATTCAGCCGCTTCCTCTGCCTGGGCGAGTCGCTACGTGCCTGCAAAGCGACTGTCACTACCCGGAGCCTAAAGTCCTCGTTCATGGCATTGGCAATCGGTGCCCAGGAGCGGCCTTCCTCTAAACGAATCGGCATGTCGCTCTTTCCTCTCCACTATGCGCCAGTGGTCTAGACGGGTCTGCATGCGGGCTGGTGGCTGGACAGATCGGATGTCCTATGCCGCCGCGTACGTCATCTCAAACACCTTGTCGGTCAGCCACTTGCGGAAATCATCATTGTCGCTGAACAGCTTGTACAGATCCAGGTGATCCTGCACATACCCCAGCATCGCTCGCTCCAACGCACCGTCATGTTCGATGCGCGCGTTCTGTTTGTCAGAGTTCTTGCGCGCGTTCTGATAGGCCTGATCGGCACCAACTTTTGCTGGCAGTTCTATCGTAAGGACTCGCTCAACCCGGTCTCGGTCAGACCAGTCGCGCGTACCCCACAGCTCGTTGAATTCCTGCACGATTCTGCTTAGCACATCGATCTCTGGCTCGGGCAGATGAGTCAAGCTGCTGATGGGAACTGGGCCAACTGTGCCAACTTCATCCTTGGGTGCGACTGCCAGCGCCGCCTTGACCTCCACGCGATAGCTATCCATGTCCACCGCGTCGAGAATCCCTCGGGCAAGATCCTCCTCTACGGGTGCCGGCAGCTTGGGGATGAGGAGCGTCAAGAATGTCGCCAGCATCTCCCACTCGGCATTGGTGTAGGGCAGCACCATGGCCAAGAAGTTGTAGGTGCGCACAAACGTCTTAGCCTTGCCCTTGAAGGCCACCTGTCCTTCTTCATCCAGGTCCTGCTGGTAGACTGACGCACAGGCGTCCAGAATCGGGTCTAGTCGTTCGCGCGGCGCGCCGTTAACATATAGCTGAACGAGCAGATGCAATTGCTCCTCACCATAGACCTGCGCGTTGTCCAGGTCAGCCTTGAGATCGTGCAGCTTGTTGGGGTCGGTCTCGGCGCTCAAGATCGTCGTGCGATAGTAGGGCTGAAAGGCCGCCAGGATGGTGTCGGCGTCATTGACAAAGTCCAGCACAAAAGTGTCCCGCTTGTGCGGGTGGGCGCGGTTGAGCCGCGAGAGGGTCTGCACGGCCTTGACGCCCGATAGGATTTTGTCCACGTACATCGAGTGCAGCAGTGGCTCATCATAGCCGGTCTGGAACTTTTCTGCGCAGACCAGGATACGGTAAGGATCCTCGCGGAATTTGTCCGGTATCTGATTGCTGGGAAAGCCGTTGAGCGTGGCCTCGGTAACCGGCGCGCCACCCTCCTTGTGCTCCCCGGAGAAGGCGACCAGCGCGCGATAGGGGCTCTTGAGCTTTTGCAGATAACCCGAGATCGCCTGGTAGTAGGCAATGGCAATGGCGATACGGCTGGTGACCACCATGGCGCGCGCTTCACCGCCCAATTTGCGCCGGCCCACAACCTGCTCTAGGAAATGATCCACCAACACCTCGGCCTTTTGCCGGATCGCCTCGGGATGCCCTTCGACGTAGCGGCGCAGCTTCTTTTGCGCCTTTTTGACGTCGTACTCGGGATCATCCTCGACGGTCTTGATGAGGCGGTAGTAGCTGGCCACCGGTGTATAGTGCTGGAGCACGTCAACGATGAATCCCTCCTGGATGGCCTGTTTCATCGTGTACGAATGGAACGGGTGATGCTTGATGACGGCGCCCTCGGGATAGGTCTCGCCGAACATCTCCAGCGTCTTGTTCTTGGGCGTGGCCGTAAAGGCAAAGTAGCTGGCGTTGGGCAGCATCTTGCGCGATTCCATGATGCGGTTGATGGCGTCCTCGAAGGTTTCTTCCTCCTGCTCCTCGCCGTCAGCAGAAAGCACCATGTTCATCTTGGCGGCTGTGCGCCCTCCCTGGCTGGAATGCGCCTCGTCGATGATGATGGCAAAACCACGGTCGCGGTGCTCGCTCGAGATCTCGTCCAGCACAAAGGGGAACTTTTGCAGTGTGGTGATGATGATCTTTTTGCCGGCCTCGATGAACCCACGCAGATCGCCAGAGCGCTCGGCATGGCCTACCACCGCCGAAACCTGGGCAAATTGCTTGATGGTGTCATTGATCTGCTTGTCTAGCACGCGACGGTCGGTGACCACAACGATCGAGTCATAGATGTCGTGACCGCGGCGCTGCAGACCAACCAGTTGGTGCGCCAGCCAGGCGATCGAGTTGCTCTTGCCGCTGCCGGCCGAATGCTCGATGAGATAGCGCCCCCCTGCCCCGCGGGCGCTGACTTCTGTCAGGAGCTTGCGCACCACGTCTAGCTGATGATAGCGCGGCCAGATCAGGCGTTTGCTCTTCTTTTTGGTGCGCGGATCCTCAAGCTGCACAAGCTGGGCATAATTCTCAAGAATGTCCGTCAAGCCCTCGCGGGTGAGCACCTCTCGCCAGAGATAGTCGGTCTTGAGGCCTTTTGGGTTGGGCGGATTGCCGGCGCCTTCATTCCAGCCGCGATTGAACGGCAGGAACCACGATTGCGCGCCCTGGAGATAGGTGCACATCCACACTTCTTGATCATCCACCGCCAGATGCACGGCGCAACGCCCAAACTGGAACAGCAGCTCGCGGGGATCGCGGTCGCGCTGGTATTGCAGGATGGCGTCCTGCACCGTCTGCTTGGTGAGACGGTTCTTCAGCTCAAAGGTGATGACGGGCAGACCGTTGATGAACAGGCACAAGTCGAGCGCGCGCTGGGTCTCGTCCAGGCTGTAGCGCAACTGGCGGGTGATGCTAAAGACGTTGGCACTGTGCAGCGCAGCAGCGCGGGTGTTACCCGGTGACGGCGAGCCATAGAATAGCGCCACTGAGGCCGGCCCGTGCTTGACGCCTTTGCGCAGCACATCCACCACGCCGCGGCGGGCGATTTCGCCCTGCAGGCGGCCCAGGAACGACTCGCGCCGCGGGCCGTCCTCGCCCAGCGCCAACTGCTCGACAACCTTGGACTGGGTGTCCTGCAAGAAGGCCAGTAGCTTGGTCCAGTCAACGGCGTGAGCGCGATCATAGTCGCGCGCGTCGCCCGGCACATAGCCCGCGCCGCCGTAGGTCGGCTCTAGCTCGGCGGTGGCGGATGATGGCACGCCCGCGGGCGCGGACTGGCCGGTGAGGGCCTCCATGATGAGCGTCTCCAGCCCCCGCTCACTGATGTTGGTGCTGGGCATCTACGCCTCCGCTGTTTGTGTGGCATCCATGATACACAAACTCTTTTGTGTCTCACCAAACCGGTCATCGTGCAACACAATGCACTTTGTGTGCCGTGCGTGACACACAAAATCAGCCTCCCGTTATACTGAGGAGCTCTGCAAAGAACATCACCGCGGCGCGGCGTCCACTACCGGCGCGCAGGTCGCGGATGATCCCACCTTCTTTGAGCCTGGACAGAATGCGTAGGGCGCTTACCCTGGGGATGCCCGATCGAGACACAAAGTCACTGCTCTGAAAGACCGGGCGATCAAAGAGCGCATCAATGGCCTGCACGGCAAATTGTGAGCGTGTGAGTTGCGGCACCTCTCGCTTCATGCGATCATACAGCGTCAGAATCTGCCGGGCCTGCGTCGTGTTCGCCTCCGCCTGGGCAACCAGTGCGGAGAGAAAGAACGCAATCCAGGCATTCCAGTCACCTTGCTGGGAGATAGCCAACAATCGTTGATAGTAGATAGCGCGATGGGTCTCCAGGTAGGCGCTGACATAGAACACCGGACTGGACAAGACCCCGTGCTCGTACAGATACAGAGGTACGAGCATACGCCCGAGACGCCCATTACCATCGAGGAAAGGGTGAATCAACTCGAACTGCGCCTTGATGATGGCCAGCTGTACAAGGCGATCCTTTTCGTCGGCGTGCAGGTACAGCTCCCAATTCCTCATGGCAGGCTCGACCTGATCCCAGGCAGGCGGAATGTAGGTGGCTTGCTCTATCGGCTGGCCTGTCGGCGCGATATAGTTCTGGGTACGTCTAAAGTTGCCCTTGCTTTTGTCTCGACCACGAACACTGTCCAGAAGGATGTGGTGGAGCTCCTTGAGAAGATTGAGCGAAAAGGGGCGAGTCTGTAGGTGCTCGACGGCGTACAGCATGGCGCGACGGTAGTTGATAATCTCCTGGATATCAGCTTGACGTGCTGGCTCTGCCGCCTGCAGCCCGTCCGCCTCAAAGGCCAAGACCTCCTCGAGGCTCGCCTGCGTCCCCTCGATGCGAGACGAGAGCACGGCCTCCTGATTTGTTAGCGGCGAGAGGAGCACGGTGGGGTTCACGATGGATTGCAGCATGCCGTCATAGCGCGCCAGCGCGGCGTGGGCGCGTCCGATCATGGGCACATGCGTTGCCCAATCAACATCGCGCAGCGGCAGGGGCAGCGGTTGATAGGCAATCATCCCTCCTCCTCCTCGGCAACGCCTTCACTTTCCTCGACCACCGCCAGCCCCTCGTCCGCCTCCTCGACCTCGTCAGCCTGCCAATCGTCGGGGTCTTCGGTCTCGTCTGGCAGCGCTGCGGCGGCGGCCCGCTGTTCCACAGCGGCACGCACATCTACCTGGCCAGTGACCACGTCGGCGATCAGCCGCGCGCGGTATTCGTGGAGCAGGTTGATACCCAAGGTATTTTCCACAATGCTATGGTCAATAGCTCTGACCTTCCGGTCCAGTGTTTCTGCGATTGCCAACTGCTCGTCTCGGAGGGGAACAGGCACGCGAGCGTTCATCAGCCAGGGAACGTGGACATCCCGCTGAATATCGCCAACCCCTTTTGAGGAGACCAGGTATTGAGCGACCATTACTTGAGATGGAAAGAGATACTTCGCATATCCAGGCTCCAAGCTTGTATCAAGCGCCAGCACGACATAAGCGGGGCTGATTATCCCGTGTGAAGGCGAGATGCCCACCGAGCCCCGCCATGCCTGCTGATTGTTTAGCACTAGGTCACCCGGATGCACCACCTGATACCCAGTCAGATCCCTGCTAGGCTTGTGTACCTGGCCTCCTCCCTCGCTGTAGTTGATTACACCTCGACCAAGGAATACGGATAGCAGACTCAGGTCAGGCGCATCTTTCTCTGACCGAACACGTGCCATCTGCCACAGACGCGGTGTGGACCAATCCTGCCTGATGACACATGGTGGCGTGGAGCCTAATGGCTTCATGGGCGCGTCGGGGTTCAGGCCGCGCGTCACCGCCTGGTGGATGATGGCCTGCTTTTGCTCTTGCAGCAGGGCTATCTCGCGCTGCTTGGCGCGCAGGTATTTGCGAATCAGGCGGTCGTGGTGGTCCAGGTAGCGCACGATGGCCTGCTGCTCGGGGAGGGGAGGCAAGAGCGCTTCAAGCGGGTAGAGATCGTCCGTGTACAGCCGCAATCGGCTCTCAACGACGCCCGTAGACAGAGCCTTGATCCGCGCTCGATATGCCGGTGAGCGAAGCAGATGATGATAGTACCACGGCACTGCAGACTCGCCGAAACGATAGATGCAATAGGCGGGACTGACGATACCCCTGAACGGCGATACGCCCAGACTCCCGTTCCACGCCAGCATGATGTTGACGACGAGATCACCGGGCGATACGAGCTTGTGCCCGATAAGGGATACAGCGCGAGTATCCGGTTCGTCGCCTCCATCGGATCGCTTGCGCTCGGTAATTCCTGTGTACTGCGACACTCTAAGTAACTGTTCCGTTCCGGTGGTAGAGCGGTCGACACGTTCGCGCAATAGGTACTTGAGCCGTCGCGTTTGCCAGTGCGCGGGCACGTCGCCCAGCCAGAGCACGCCGCTGGCCTTGTAGGCGGGGTAGCGGGGGAGAAGAGCTGTCATGGCTGCGTCGCCGGCTTTGTCGTCACGCACTGATCGAGCCTGCGATGCAGCAGCGAAATCAGTGAGAAGTAATCCGCCGCATCGTCCTCGCCGTCCCAAAGAATCTTGGGTTCATGTGCCAGCGGGTTCCTGACTGCCATGAAGCATCCTTTGAGGAGGGCCGCAAAGCCCTTGTGTTCACTTTTCTCGGTTTCGGTCTGCAGCCGGTTCAGGGTCAGAAGAGGCTTGTCGATTGAAAAGACTTGGTCGACCAACGCCGCGCCACTTGCGGTGACGCCTGACATCTCTCGCAGGCGCTGTTCAAGCCCTTTAGCCGCCTCAAAGACCGCATGAAAGTAATTGTCCTGCATGAGCTCCGTTCGGCAGTACTTGAGCACTTCGGCGTGAATCTGTCTGCCACGGAACTTGGCTTGGATTGTGTGGACTCTGGCTTCGGCCTGCGAGAGAGTTTCCGCGACGCCTCGCTGATGGAACTGGCCATCCCCCCCATACTCAAGGCCCGAAAAGGCCAAGATCATGTTCAGTTGCTGGCTTCGTTCCTCAAACTCATCTTGTCTGCCAACATATCGTACGGGAGCGAGGACCTGGCGAGTGAACTCAAGCACCTGATTGGCGCACTTGAGCTGTTCCTGGCTTGCGCGGAACGCCCAGGCGAGGCGCTTCCATTTGGTGGATTGACCGGACCCGTCCTCCATGTCACAATCGGCCAAGATGCGGCCAATCTCACTTCCGGTAGCACAATCGCCCAGGAAGCGTGCCATCATATCAAGTTGTGTGCCATCAAAACGCGAGATAACGTTCATGCTTGCTCGCCTCCCAGGGTGGGCACCAATAGGCCCATCTTGTCCCGGGGCACATCCGGAAACGAAGCGAGTAGAGCGTCGAACTCGATCCGAAATTCGCCCCTTCTGCCTAGAGTGCTGAGGAGCTGCATGAGAACAACCAACAAAGCCGCCAAGTAGGTGTTGTCGACAACGAGCGACTGGAGCGGCCTGGGCAACCTGGGTCGGATCGTAAAGCGACGGTTCCAAATGCGCGCATGATGGGCGCAAAGGTTCCTCAGCACGGAAAGTGCGTGAATCCAGGACTCCAGATAGTGTGGACTGACCAGGAAATGATCGGCTACCGCCTTCTTCCCCTCTTGATCTGCAAGACGCATGTATATCCGCGACCAACACCCCATCGAGAGTATCTCGGTCATCATCCATGCGGGGGGTAAGGGGGGCTGATCGTACTTGAGCCTGTAACTGTAAATGAATATCTCGTCACTGCGATCACACTCCCGCTGGCAGTCAGCGAGCAGGTGCGCATAGTCAAAGCGACTGGAATACATGGACTGATCGAGATACCAATGAGGATTGTTGGTCTGTATTGCCAGCTCATAGCAGACGGCCGAACGGAAGGCGATTTCGACGACTTGAATGTAGCGAAAGAGGAGAGAGCGCGCTTGTGCGTCAAACTGGTAGAGAGCCACGACTTGGTCGAAACTGGTGCCAGGGGCGAAGGCGTGTGTGCGCTGTCGGTTCACAAAGCTCTCAAAGTGAAGAGCGTAGCCACTAAAGCGATAGTAGTTGAGCCGAAGCAAGCTCTCCTGGGCGCGTACAGGATCAGACACTAGCATCCCTCGGCTCTGCAGCAGGCTGACTTGATCTGCCAGCGATAGCGGGGGCTTGGCGAAAGGGATTCGGGTCATAGGACGTGCCATGCCAGGGAAAGAAGGTGCACCCGCGAAAGGCTGTGAATCAGGCCGGCTCCCTCACGGAGGCAAAAAGAAGACCCACCCTGGTTCGCGGTTCCCCCCGAAGGGACCCTAAGCGTGGTGGGTACTATTAAACACAATATAGCATAATTGTTGTGCGTTGGCAAGCACCAGTAATGACGTTCAGCGTGCTCACTGTCAAGGCAGCCCGTCCCGAAAGAAGTGCGATCAATCATTTTCAGTGTCATCAGAGTGTTTCTCCCAGGACCTGCCCCAACAACCCATCCGTCTCGCGCTCCAGCGCCAGGATGTCGGCGCGAATCTCGTCCAGCGTGCGCAGCGGCTGCGGTTTGTAGAAATAGCGGTTGAACGAGATCTCATAGCCGATCTTGGTCTTGCCGTCATCCACCCAGGCATCGGGCGCGTAGGGCAGCACCTCGCGGTTGATGAAGGCGGCGATGCCCCCCTCTTCCAGTAACGGCACTTGCTCGGTGTCGCGCAGTTCGCTGTCCGGCTCGTACTCGATCGCCCAGCGCTGCCCGCCCTCGTCGACGTGATAGCGGCCATTGAGCGAATCGTCTTTGCCCCGCTGCTCGCCCATCTTGGCGCGCCGTCGCGTGCGCACCACCGGCTCGGCCTGCTCGTCGCGTTCGGCCAATTCGGCCTGCAGCAGCTTGAGACGTTTCGCCGTCAGGTTGATATGATCACGTTCCGACTGAGACTCGGCAGCGGCCAGCACGGCGTTATAGTCCAAGAGTGGCCCCTCCCCCAGCGTCCGCGCCAGGCGATCGACGAGATTGGCCAACGGCTCTTCCTTTGCCGCTCGGCAGGCGCGGCGAAAGCGGGCGCGCCGCGTCTCAGAAAGGTCCACCCTCAAACGCAACGGCCGCTCGACGGTCACCTTCCAATAGCCAAAGGCGGCGTTCGGGAACACCCGCGACTGCTCGCTCTCCTCCAGCCTCTCAAAGGTATCGAGGATCCGGCGGATGTCCGCTTCGCTCAGCTCGCAGTTCTTTTGGCCCAGATTCTTGCGCAGCGGCTGAAACCAACTCGTGGCATCAATGAGCTGCACCGTGCCGCGTCGTTGTTCGGACTTGCGGTTGGTCAGCACCCAGATGTAGGTGGCGATGCCGGTGTTGTAGAACATGTTCAGCGGCAGCGCGATGATCGCCTCTAGCCAGTCATTCTCAATGATCCAGCGGCGGATGTTGCTCTCGCCCTGGCCGGCGTCTCCGGTGAACAGCGACGAGCCGTTGTGCACCTCGGCGATGCGGCTGCCCAGTGCCGTGTCGCGTTTCATCTTGCTCAACTTGTTCACCAAGAACAGCAGTTGCCCGTCGCTGGTTCGCGTGATCAAGCTGAACTCTGGGTCACCGTCGTGCGTCACGACAAAGCGTCGATCGAGCATGTCCTTCTTGCCGCCCATGGCGTCAAGGTCTTTCTTCCAGCTCTTGCCGTAGGGCGGGTTCGAGAGCATAAAGTCGAAATCTAGCGTCGGGAAAGCATCGGACGACAGAGTTGAGCCATAGGCGATCTTGTCACCCTCTTCGCCTTCTCCCTTAAGCAGCAGATCGGCCTTACTGATGGCGTAGGTCTCGGGGTTCACCTCCTGGCCATACAGATGCGTCGAAATGACGAGGCCTCGCTGTTGCGCCAGCTCTTGAAGCGTCGTTTCGGCCACTGTCAGCATGCCGCCCGTCCCGCAGGCGCCGTCGTAGACAAGATAGGTTGTTGACTCCAACTGCTCGGCCACTGGCTCAAAGATCAGGTGAGCCATCAACCGTACGACGTCCCGCGGCGTAAAGTGCTCCCCCGCCTCCTCGTTATTCTCTTCGTTGAAGCGACGGATCAGCTCCTCAAAGATCGTGCCCATGGCATGGTTGTCAAGACCGGGCAAGCGTTCGGCGCCGCTGGCATCCAGCACCGGCTCAGGGCTCAGATTGATGCCGGGGTCGAGGTACTTTTCGATCAAGCTGCCCAGGATATCCGCATCGACCAGGGTCGGTATCTGGTTGCGGAACTTGAACTTGTCCAGGATCTCCTGGACGTTGGGCGAAAAGCCCTCAAGATAGGCTTCAAAGTCAGCCCGTAGCTGCTCCTGTCGAACACGGGCGCGCAGATCCTGCAAGGTAAATGGCGACGTATTGTAGAACGCCTGGCCGGCGGCCTTGCGCAAGGCTGCGTCGCGGTTCTGAATCTTGGCGATATCCAAACGCTTACCAAGATCGAGCACTGCCTGCTTGGTCGGCTCCAACAGCGCATCCAGGCGGCGGAGCACCGTCATGGGTAGGATGACGTCGCGGTACTTGCCACGCACGTACACGTCGCGCAACACATCATCGGCGATGCCCCAGATAAAGCTCGTGATCCAGTTCAGGTTTTGTTCTGCTGACAAGGGATGCTCCTCGGTACGACGGCGTGCAGGCCGGTTACGCGCTCATTGTACAGGGGTTGAGCAAAGTTACAAGGGTTGGGGCGTAAAGATTGATGGAACCCTCGATGCGAACGAATGCAGTAGACTGGCCGCTTGCCCTCACCGAGCATTTGTTCTGTCATAAGCTTGGCAGTCTGCACGGAGACAGTGTCCATGCCCCCACGCTGGACGCTCAAGCGCGAGATGTTCCTGCGTCACTATGTCATCAACAGCTTCAGGGCTACCGCGGCGGCCCGGGCGGTCGGCTATGCCTTTCCAACGTGGCCGGCCCCGTCTTGGTAAGCCCTGGTATCCATTCAGATCACCCGGTGGCGCGCCGCGATCAGACCAGTGCAGCCCTGGCGATGATGCACTCTAGTCTGCCTCGACAGGCCAAGAGGCCAGCATAAGCTGGCCTCTTGGATACACCGGTCCGCTGCTACTCGAAGAGCGATGTCTGAGCGTAACCGTCGCCGCGGGCAGTTGAGACCATTGTGTCGGCGCCTGGGGATTCCTGAGGCATCAGCTTCTCGTCCACCACGCCGATAGTGTTGATCCGTTGACCCTCTTTTGGCAGGGTATGCAGGTAGTGTTCGATCTGCTCGACTGTCGGCAGCACCGCTTCATCGTCAGGCAGCGGGTTGCCGGGCAGGATCTCGCAGGGCTTGCCTCTGCCCACATCCTGCTTCACCAGGTAGCCAGCCCTCTCCGCCACAGAGACTCGCCTGCTCGCCGCAGCCTTGTCCACGCCCAGGGCCCTGGCCACTTCAGATACGCTGACGGTCCGGCTCTCCTCATCGCAGAGACGGTTCACCGTCGCCACCGTCTCGCGGACGGCCGAGCTCACCGCGGCGCTCACGCCTTCGCTGAGGATGTCGCCGATCAGGTCGCGCACGGCCGCATAGTCGGCCAGCGTGGCCTCCACCGCACCGCTCGGGCTGACCGCGCGCCTGTTCCGGTGTAGCAGCGCATGCGCCTTGATCAGTTGCAGCACGGCGGCAAAGTCTCGGCGCAGCCGCACCGCTCTGGCGCCGACGAGGTCGGCGATGGCGCCGGCATAGGGCACGGTCACGTCGTGACGCTCCTGCGCGGCCAGCCACTGCTGAAGTGCCAGCCAAGAGTCCAGGTTCGGCTGCTCTACGCCTAGCGACGCCTCCTGCGCCTGTCTCTGCAGGATGGCTTTGGTCTGCAGGGGATCATCGGAGATCGTCAATGAGAGGTGACGCGTCTCATTCTCAGGGTGTAGGCTGACCGCTGTCGTGGTGGTGATCAGGCCGGTGGGGCCCTGGCGCACCAACTCGCGGGATTCGGGCCCGCCTTCACCCTTGACAACGGTCAGGTAGCGCAGTTGACCTTCCGAGAGCAGGCTGCGCAACGAGTACGCCGGGAAATCCTTGCCCATGCCCGTGGCTTCGTAGATGATCAGGAAGCGATGGGCGATATCCTCTGTGTCATAGACCAGCGCCTTGTCGCTCATCGCCGTTATCTCAACATAGGCCTCGGCTGGGAATGCCTTGAGCACGGTCGCCACGAGAAAAGACTTGCCGCCGCTGGACGGCCCTTTGACCACGATGTTGACCGGCCGCTCCAGCAGACGTGACGTCAGCGCCAGGTATAGCACCTTGGCATTGCGCTCCTCACTGACAAGCCCGAGCTGAGCCAGCACCACCTGCAGATCAGAAAGCAGATTCTGTGACCGGAGCAGCTCCGCGGCTCGCTCGAACGCGACCTTTCTCAATTCGCACCGTTCCCCGGCCCGCAGTTCACCTGCCGTCAGCGCTGCAGCCATGAGGGTCTGCACGAGTGTAGGAACGTCATCTCCCGCAACGTGGCATTCGGAGATGTCTTTGCGTCCACTGGGCGCCAGGATGACGCGCACCTCGGGAAGGCTCTGCGCCACAGACGCCAGAAGCCTCTTCGCTGCCTCATCAGGCTCCAGCCACAGGTAGACCTCAAAGCCCTCTAGATGAGCGGCCCACTCGCCCTGCCAACTGGAGGCGCCAGGAATCCCCAACGCAGGAAAGCCGTATCGCCACAAGGTCTGCGCATCCGACTCCCCCTCAACCAGCAACAGCCGGACGGCATGACCGCTTGTGTCCCGCCAATGACGTAGCATCCACAAACCATAGAGCGCCGGCTTGTCCCCCTTGCGCCAGAGAAACCGCTTGGGGCCGCTCATCGACACCCGATAGCGGACAGCACATGGCGCGTCGTCTTCCGCGTAATAGTAGGGAATCTCGACGCCCCCGCTGCTTCTGCGACTATTCTGCACACCCAGGGCGTCCAGATAGAAGGGCTCTAGCTTCTTGGCCTCGGCATAGGCCTCCAGCGTGAGCCCCGACGTTCGGCACTTATCCCTCCTTTCCGAGGTCAACGCATCAACACTGAGGCCCAGCGCCCGCGCCAGATCACGAAGACCCCCTCCCGTTTCGGTGGCAAAGTCATAGTGACCCCGCTCCGATACTTTAAAGCTCCCAGAGTGTTTGTCATCGCGCAGCGGATTGAGTGGCCAGTAGTTGCCGGCGTGGTCCGGCCATCTCCTCTGGCGACAATCACCACGGTCGACCTTGCCCAGAACCAGTTCAAGCAGCTGGCTCATGGCTGCTGCCCCCTGCCGGCTTTTGTGAGCCGGTCCGCCGGCGAGCAGATCCGATGCACGGCCACGAGATCGGTTTTGTCCTGGCGTAGGTAGCGCTTGAGCACGGGCAGGCTACCGTGGCCCATCATGCGTCCCAAAGTGATCAGATCTGCGCCGTTGCGCAGCATCTCGATGGCAAAGGCGCGTCGAAAGCTGTGCAAGGTCGGAGGCTGGATACCGGCCAGGCGGGCCCGCCGACGGATGATCTCGCGCAGGCCAGAGTAGGTCAACCGCCCAGTGAGTCCTTCACTGTGGTAGGCCAGCCAGAGCGGCTCATCGGACTTGGCGTCCGTCCTCAGTCGCAGGTAGCGCGTCAGCGCTCGCCGGGCTGAGGCGCCGCAGACGACCACACGCGGCGTGTGATTCTTGGCCGAGCGGATCAGAATGGAGCCGTCACTCACATCCAGATCACTGACGTTGAGGGCCACGGCTTCACCGGCCCGTAGACCAGTGTCCACGAGGCTGACCAGAATGCTGGCATCGCGCAAGTCGCGGTCGGATCGCCGGCAGGTGGCCACCATCGCCTGGACATCAGCCAATGAGACTGGCTCCAGCGGCTCCTGATCCACCCGTGGCGCGCGCAGCGCCACCATGGGGTCGCGCTCAAGTACGCCCTCGCGCAGCAGGAAGCGGGTGAAGGCGCGGATCGCCCGCCAGTAGGCGTGACAGCCGCCCGGAGAGTGGGTCTCAGCTAGCGCCATCATGTAGCGCCTGATTGCAGTGGCCGTCAGTTGTTCAGGCGCCTCGATACCGCTGTTCGCCAGGAAACATATGAACGGCTCGATCTTTTGCTCATAGAATCGCCGCGTGCCCGGCCTGCGGTGCGCCGATTGCAGATCGGCCAGAAAGGCCTGCAGCTCCAGCCAAAGCGCGCCTTGGTGGCGCGCTGCGCTTGCGCCGCCAGTACTGTCCAATTGACAGGTCAATCGGTCGAGACTATCCTCGCCTTGAGGATGGTCTCTGCTGCCCGTAGAGCCGTCTCCGTCGCCGCCGCGCTGTTCGCACCAGCCGGCGGCACCTTTTCGCTTATCCCTCTCCTCTGTCGTTGGCTTCGACATTGCTACCTCCTCGGTTTACTGCAGCGGATTCCACTGCAAGGAGTGTAGCAGCTTCGAATGGAATGAAACCAAAGCCGCGAGTCAGTCTTTGGTTTCGTCGCAAGATGCCCTAGCTTGGGCTTCGGCGAGGGTGCCATCCGGATCATCGATGGAGAGTTCCTCAATCAGCTTGCGTAGTTCATACACTAGCTTCAGTTGGCTCTTCGGCGTTTTACCCCACGGAAACCCGATTATGCGTATGGCTCTCTTGACTGGTTCGCCGGGATTCGCTGCCAACCAGCGCTTGATTCTCACGGCGGCTGCTAGCCGCTCAACCAGCTCGTCTCTGGGCAGCCGATTTCTGCCTCCGCGACCCTGCGGCGTGTCTGCAATCGGATTGGCGACGGCGACAGCCGACTCATGCTCAGAAGCAGGCGGCTCTCCAAGTGAGGTAGGCGGCTCCACATCGAACACGTCATCCTCAATCAGACTCCATAGCAGATGCAAGTACAACGCAGCAGCTGCATCCGCAAGGGCTTTGTATCGCATCAACCCAGACCACTTGTCAATCTTCCCGGCCGTGACCGGCATAAGCCGGAAACTGTCGGCGTATCGATAGGCGATCAGAGTCGTGCCGTGATCCAGATTCCTGG
>Ga0351875_1127_pt1 | contig 18668 bp, 3 predicted proteins | sample BONcelFGM3001C14_FD_206784 | JGI IMG/M metagenome (GOLD analysis project Ga0351875, IMG submission 206784) | Enriched cells from coal bed in the Powder River Basin, Montana, United States - BONCAT cells FGM rep3 HSBNCT.FGM.300.1.C14 ... | reverse complement strand
AAAACCAGAGCTGAAGATCAGGCAACGAATATTTCAACTTGAGAATTCAATTTTGAAAATGCAGAAGGGGAAAGGAAAACGACATGGTGGGGGGGGGGGAGTAAAACCTGGATTGAGGCGTGAAAAAATGCCAGACCGCACTTTGATCAAAAATATTTTGTAGGATCGGTTTCGTTTTGGAAATGAATGCCCAAAGACATGTTTGATAAGCATGGTTTAAGGCACCGGAAGATTGAAAGTCTGATAAATGGAAATACTTGCAACAGATATGGCCTTGAACTTATTTGAGGCAGGAATAAAGGGTTTGCACGGTGAATGTAAAGGCAGATGATGATTTTGGGGAATGAAGATTACCACGGTTCGGATAGAGATTTTAAGAGGATATACGCGAAACAATGAGGATATCGAAAAGAGTCAAGGAAGATATTGTGCAATAAGATATGAGTGTAATATTTACGGGCTGGAACAATGCCGGGGCCTTTTTGATAAAGAAAAATCAACAGTTCGACGGCTTCGGACGGGGTAATCCCCCAAACCCCGTTTTGCGGGCGGGGGGAAGTCCCGGATGAGGCATCAATGCCGGTAGGGGATCCCATAGGAATTGGTAAAATATGGCAGGGGCACCCAGGTTGATGCAAGAGATTGATATGGGATACCGTATTGGATGAGTCGGGGGGAATCCTCAGGTGATGTTCCGAAGCCGGGGTCATCCAGTACGGTAGAGGAGAACAAGTGGTGGGTGGGTCCAATGATATCGGCAAGGGGAGCCCCTGAAATTACAGTTTTGTGTGGGTAATCCCTATTAAAAGCGTGGGCCCCCCCCTGTTTTAGGGCATAAAAAGTGGGGGGCACCCGTGAAAACAGGCTTGGTGAGTCTGAAACCATTAGGGGGTGCCCTATTTGGAGTATGAGAGCTACCCCTTACGGAAGAAGAACGGCGATAAGAAGCGCAGACCATAAGCGCAAGGGGGGGAAAGAAATGAAGTAACTAAGAAAGCAAGCCTACGTAAGCTTGCGCCCAAGAAGTCCAACAAGAATTTGTCACCCAAAAGAAAGTGAATTTTGAAAAGCAGCAGTGACCAAGCCTTGGCACTGCTATGCCCAAAAACCCAAACCAGAAAGGAAACAAGAACAATGACCACAAAAACCAACAACAAGATGATGAAGGCTGCTGATCAGGCTGCCGGGATGAAGTTGAACGACGAAATTCGTAATCTACAGCGAAACTACACAGATTCAGAAAGATTCTTCTTGAAGAGACTTATGGAAAAGCATGGCCGCAGTTTTAAGCCCGTGATTGTATCTGAACGGGATAACACAGTCATTGAAGGATGCACAGTGCTTGATGTCGCAGAAGAACTTAAGAAAACGGATGGGAAGGACTGCATTCTGGACACAATCCCAGCAAATTGTCAATCTGTCCAGGACATGAAGGACTTACGGATTGAACTGGCCTTATCGCAGAAAAGTTTCCATCAGTATGAACGATGTGTCTTCGTAATCAACCGCTATAAGGCTGAAGTTGAAGCCCAAGCGAAAGAAAACCAACGCACAAATAGCGGTGGAAGAAAACCCCGGTCAGCAAAAAAATCCATCGCCACGGGGGATAAGATTGAAACTTGGACCGTGTTGGGGAAGATGGTGGGGATTTCAAAAGAAACAATAAGACGTGTCGGGTGCATCGAATATTGGATTAAGGACACAAATTTGGACAAGCTAGATGCCGATATTCGCAGTAAAATTGAAACAGACAAGCAAGCAATCATTGCACACAAACGGTCCATTTCAGAAGTGTATATTTTCTGGAAAACAGAAATAGACCGGTTGAATAATCAAGCCATTATCCAAGAAGAAAATAATGGCATTGATGACGACCAACTGCCCTGCAAAGTTTATAATAGCAAATTTCAAGACGCTAACGAAATCGCTGATAACAGCGTGGATGCGATTATTACCGACCCACCGTATATCCGTAAATGGGTCTTAGAACAGGATGAAGATGGTGAATATATCAATCTTAAGGGATACGCACAGTTTGCATACAGGGTTTTGAAAGATGGTGGATCCCTTGTAATGATGGTTGGGCATTATTATCTGCCGACTGTTATTAACGAAATGCTGAAACAAGGACTTATTTATCACGATATTCTGTTTTATACATACGGCAAAGGTCCCTACAAATACGATAAGCACTTGCATGTCGAAATCATGGGTAAGCCTATCTTATGGTTCACCAAGGGAACTTTGAACTGGGGAAAAAGCAGAAAGCTTATTCCCACCACAATCGAATCAAGTGGTAAGTTCAAAGCCCTGTATGGGTGGGAACAGAATCCAACGGATTTTAAGAAACTTATTGAACTGTTCACAACCGAAGGCGAAACGGTTTGTGATCCGATGTTGGGGGTTGGAACTTGTGCTGAAGTGGCTATTGAAAGCCAAAGGAATTTTGTGGGATGCGAAGTGGAAAATGGTCGCTTTATGACATCCCGTGGACGAATAATCCGCAAAGCCAAGGAATTGGGAAAGCTGAAATCGAAGCAGAAATCAGGCCGAAGAAAGGTGAATGTGAAGGCAAGTTGTGTTTCACCATGCGCAAAAACGTCAAAATCAGCGTGATTTCGCAAAAAAATGCCGTGTCGCTGCGGCTTGAAAATACAGCGGCGAAAAGGGTAATCAGAAACGGCGATACACCGACTTTGCCAAGATCAAGCCTTTGGCATGACGGCGAAGCGGAATAACAGACGTGGCGGACTTAAAACGCTGAAAGGAAAAGACAATGGCGAAAAGAATCAGATCAGACAGGGAAAAGGTTAAGACTATTTGTGTGATGGGTTGGAATGAATTGTTTACCAGTGTATTCAGTCAAATGGGGGAAATGGTTTTAGAAGAAGTTAGTTGGGATTTTAGGGACACGCCAATAAGCAATGATCTAATAAACAGACTGTATGCAGAACGTGATAAGGTGATTAGAAATCTATGCTTTCCAGCATATATGACGAAGCTTAATGAATATTTAGCGCAACTGATAGATGTGGGGGTTGAAGAAGATGTTTTTTGCGAAGCCGCCTCAGAAGTGCTAAATGAATTGGACTTAGGAAGAAATTTTAAGACAGAAGATGTTTCAAGGGCGTTTAAAAGACTTAGCCAAGGAATGGTATTCGGAATTTTCGATGATGATGATTCTGATAAGAATTCCATCTGAATATTTTACATTCCAAATGTGAAATATTATTCCGACTAGAAATCCGTCTACGAAAGGAGGTGACAAGACATAGGACACACTGAATTTCAGGGAATAGCTTGGCACCGGGGCTAAATACGTATAAGCTCCGGGCCTGCCAAACCCTGGGGTGGCGGTCTATGACGATACAGATGCTGGCCTACAGAATACGAACGAAAAAAATATACAGATCGGATCGGCGCGAATATTACATTGTCATAAAAGCTGCCGATGGACAACTGTATGAACGTGTTCTGAAAAATGAAGAAGGCAAATCTATTGTGGCTTCTCCGAATGCAACCATTACCAACAACGGCAAGAAGATCGAAAACGAAAGTCTTGATACTTATGCAGTTGTAATGGATGCCGTAGTACATCTTGTAAGCAAATTGAATGATGAAGGAACATTCAGTAAAAAGGGGAATTTGAAGTTCAAAGACTGCATGGACAAGTATCTTGAATATCATCAGGATTTTGCGAAACAACATTTTAAAACAAGATATTACACAAAACGGTCTTGCGAGGCGTTTGATGCCTTTGCATTGGAAGACATCAAAAGGGCAAATGTCCGTGAATGGATCAAGGGAATGGTCAATGAAGGATTGACGCACAATTCGATAAAGAACAATGTGTCGCCAGCAAAGGCTATGTTCAACTGGTTGATTAAGGAAGAACTGTGGGAAGGGAATAATCCGTTTGCGAATCACAGTTGGACGGCTAAAGGAATGGAAAATGAAGTCAAGGCGACCATTGATGCCGATGAATGGAAACTTATAAGAAATCTGGTTGCGGAAGATAAGATGCTGGAACAGGCTGTGACGATTGCTTATTACACAGGGATTCGCCCATCGGAAGTTTACAGGGTTCAGCCAGAAGATTTTGATCCAGTGAACCTGACAATGGTTGTACATGTAACCAAAACAAAGAAGCAGGTTTACAGCAGATACATTGCTGTCCCGCAGTGCCTTATGGATTGGGTGAATGAACATGAACAAGATTGGGCAGAACTGAACGAATTTACCATGCAACATCGGGTGATAAAACATTTGAAAAGTCATCCGGCCCTGTCTGATATTTGTATGGCTTCATTCAGAAAGAACTATGCGGATACCATGGAAGCGGCGGGTGCGGACCACGAATACATAGATGCCCACCAAGGTAGGTATCAGAACACCACATTGCTGAAACACTACCTGAAGAACAAGTTCCGTGCCGTGTTTAGAATGCGTCCCTTTGTCACAGCCGTGTTTGGTAGTAATGCCCCTCAGATTGTATCCCAAAGTATTACAGCATCAGCAACCATGACGTAAGAATTCATCAAATTCACATATCCATATATGGACTTTGGCAGTGGCTTTTCTGGGTGTCTGGAAGTCAGCATACACACACCATTAGTGTATGCCATTATGATGCCTCTACTAACATTTTAAGTCAGTCCAGGAATCGCTGTGTTGCGGAATAATCATAAATAAGAGCACATTAAGAGCAACCGTCAATGAGTAGTTAAAAAAGCCTTTATTTACTTGATTTTATGGATTTAAGACTTGGTTTTCGAGACCGCCGCCTTCAGCCGCTCGGCCACCCCTCCAAAACCAAACATCCCGATTATAACTTGCTTTTTTCTAAACGTCAATTTATTGAATACCGAAATAACAGTAAGAGCAAAGTAAGAGCAAAAGGAGCAATATTAAAGAAATAAGTTATAAATGGACTTTTTGGGTTTTGCTCCATTTCAAAGAACGTCATGATGTCCAATTGGGGTTAAATCTGTCAAGCAGTATTTGGGGACAATCAAAGAAAACCTTGTTATTGAATCGAGATGGTTTTTCTGGTATCATTGTTCTGTCTGTTGGATGATCTGCTACGATTATCTTTGATTATCGCCATTGTTCAACCCGCCCCCATAAATCGCTCATTGATATCATCCGCAAGACGCTGCTTCCGCCCCACGGAACATGCCCATCGCGCATGGCCCGACCAGGCATTTCATGAACAGAGCAATAGTGCAACAGTTTTCTGGGCAATGCATTTTTTTGCTCGGATCCGGTGTTCTCGGTCGGATTCGCGGGAAAACGCTGTAAAAATCTTTTTGTCTATTTTTGTGTGCCAATAACGGATGATAACTAACAAAATTTAAAAAATGGCGGATAAATTGACGTTTTTGAGAAGTCGAATTTGTCGGAATTTACTTGAAATTGAATTGATATCTTCAAGAATTTCCCGGCTTGTTTGCCGTTAACATGTGGCACATATTTTGACTATGACATTGCGAATTCCTCCGTTGGAAGCCCCCAAGGATTCGGAGGAATATCATTTGCGGGTTCGGGCTATTTTTCGAGAAAGCTGTATATACGGCAGTGCGACAAAGCGCTGTTTGCGAGTTTCTGAGTCCGGTCCGGATCCTGCACCCCTTGATCCACGGTCTTTGCATTTTCCCATTCTCGATACTCATTCGCCAGGTTCCGGCCGCATCCCGGGCCGATGCTGTTGAAATGCCTGAACATTCCGCATATAAACATTCATTAGTATACAAGCCGTCATCCGGGTGTCTGAGAATGCAATTTAAAATAGAACGAAGCTGATGATAAAACATACATTTGACATATTCTTTCCCCCCGAGTGGGCTTCAAACGCCAAGAAAAATTTATTTATTGTCCTATGGGTTTTTGTTGCTGTCATGGCCGCGGGATTCATATCGCCTGTTGGGTTGTATGCCAGGGACACGTGCCAGCCGGCTGATGAGTGCCAGAGTGACAATGATTGCGCGGCGACCCAGATTTGCGTGCTCGAAGATATGCCCAGCGTGGGCAACCAGCTTGATAAATGCGCATATTCCTGCACTTGCCGGAATATCGAGACGCTTTTACTTGGCGCTGAGGATGCAAGTTTCTATTGCGCGGGCGCCTGGACCACGGGCGGGTTCTCGGGCGGAGGCATTGGCAGCGGCTGCGGCGAGCACGCTTATTACATTCCAGTGAATCCAGCGGGCGATCTTTGCTTCCGTTATTCGACTTACGACCAGGACGGGGACGTCAATTCTTTTGTCACAACCTACAACAAAAGCGGCACGGAATGGCCCGCGTCCCCGGCGTCCGATCCCGATGCGTGGCGTTACAATTTCATCATTGATGTGGACGATTCCACCGGCAACTTCATCCAGCATGAAATCCGTTCATACGATACCGGGTACGGCAACACCATGTTCGGGTATCTTGTTGACGAGGCGGGCGATACGGACGGGGGCAGCGCGGATGATGGGTGCTGTCCCAGCGAAAATCATTGTGAATACGCCAGCGTCATCGGAAACACCACGGGCAGCGCCGCAGATTACGGGTGCTACGCCCCTGGATCCTGCGTTGACACGGGTTCCGCGGGTTCTCCCCTGGGCGATGAATACTGCGATAACGGCGCGTGGCGCAACAATGACCACAGCCAGACCGCATGCGAAACCTGCCTGGGCGCCGGCAAATGGGACATGTCCGGTGACATTCCCGCCAACAAGTGCTGCGGCGACGACGCCAGCGAATACGATACCGCACCCGCTTATGATGCGGGCATCACCGGCGCCACCAATAATGTCCACGCCTGCTGCAACTCGAACACCAAATGCGCATTCAACGGTGCGTGTTATGTGTCAGGGGCGGCCCTGGATGTGAACGCGGACGGCAATCTCGACTACTGCAACAGCGGCACGTGGGTTGACTGCAATGCGGACAACCATTGCGCCTCCGGAACCACGTGCAACGCCACGGTGTGTACGGTCTGCACCCCGGCCGAATGCCTCACCCGGCCGAACTGCCGCAATGGCAGCGTGTGCTGCGGCCCCACGGGTTCGCCAAGCTCCGCAACGGACTTCGACACGACATGCGGCGCAAACAGGGTGTGCGTGCTCGACCAGATCAACACCGCCCCGGAACAGTGCGGAGACGCGTACCAGTGCCGCAACGTCGAAACTCTGGCCATGGGAACGCCCATGGACACGGTGTATTCGAGCGGCATCAACGGCACGGGCGGCGCCCTGGGCAGCGGCTGCGGCGATCATGGATATCTGGTTTCCGGTTTCGTGCCTGGAGACAATCTCTGCATCCGCTACAATACCTACGATCTCGAAGCAACAACAAACATGTACAGCATCATCAATCACAACACAACGGCTGCCGCTGCCGGCGCTGCGGGCAACAACCAGTGGCGGTGCAACGTCGTTCGAGATCTGGCCGACACCGACGCCAACTTTGTCCAGCTCGAAATCAGAACCAACAACGCCGCGCCCGACGACGCGGCATTTTCCGGGGTCATGTTCGGCCATCTCCGAACTGAGAACGCCGGTGGCGGCGATTATGACGGCGGCAATTCCACAGGCTGCTGCGACCAGCCCACGGACTGCGTGGACGACGTCAACCAGATTTCACAGGCCGGGGTATGCACGACAACAACCAGCAACAATACGACCTACGACTGCTGGGACACCACCACATGCCGGGACAACGGATCCGCGGCGTCGGCCAACGGTAATGAGTATTGTGACAACGGCGTCTGGAGGCAGAACGATTTTTCATCGGATGCCTGCGCCTGCGTGGGCGTCAATCGATGGAGCCTGGGCGGCGAAGTGGCTGCCGCGGACTGCTGCGGCGATGATGCCAGCGAGTGGCAGTGCCAGCCCTGGTATGACGGCGGCGGCAGGCTCACGGGCGCGGGCGAAACCGTTACCCCCGTGTCGCTTCCCAATGATTATGCCTGCTGCAATACAAGGGACGACTGCGTTTTCAGTGACACGTGCTACGCCGTGAACACCTCGCCGGTGGACGTGAACGGCGACGGCGACGTGGAATACTGCTACGACAACGGCAACACCGGCCTGTGGATCGATTGCATTACGGACGCGGAATGCAATGCCGGGGAAATCTGCAATGTGGCCCGGGACTGTGTGCCTTCGGTTGCTTTTTACACCGAGGACGACGACCCCGGGGTGGATACGAGCAGGGATGTTTCCTGGGACAACTTGACCGCAACGGACGCGGCCGACGCCTGCCACGACGGCGCCATGGGCGACTACGGCGACCGTTGCGGCAACGCCTCGCCCACCAACAACGGGGTGTGCATCGGAGATGCCGGCGACGGTGTGTGCCAGCTCCTCTCGGGCACTACGGTCATCATTGACGCCGACAACGACGGCGTCTGGGATAACGGGATCAACTCCTCCATGGTGTTCGCAAATGAAGATGCCGTGCCCGGGGGTTACAACGGCTTCTTCTGCACCATTCCAGCCCAGACCGTGTCCACGAATTATGTGCCCACATTTACCGCGGACCGCGCGGGCGGTTCCTGGTACACGACCTACTTCGCGGGCGGTCCCGGCCAGGACGGCGTTGACAACGACGGCGACTCCTGGATCGACGAAACCCTCCGCTGGGACCAGTCGGAAACTGAATGCGTGGAATGTGATCCGGCCACACAACGCCAGGCGCTTAACAACTATCACCTCCCCGAGGTGAACAAAAACACCGTGCGATGCGAATCCGGGTGTGGCGCAAGCGCGGCCTGTGACGAACAAAGAGTCTATGCCTCGCTCACCAATAATTACTGCCCCAATCTCGGCACCATCTGCGACGAAACCTGCACTCAGGTGGACAAAGACACAGCGGACAGATACTGCCTCGCCTGGCGCGACTCGATCAGCAACAACTGTTCCTCCGCGGGCGTTTCCAACAGCAGAGGCTGGAACGTGGGTGACGGCGATTCCCCCACGGGCCTGGCGAATTGCTGCGGCGACGATGGCAGCGAATATTACAAGTTTGCCACGTATCACGCATCCATCGCCGGCCCCCCGGCAGTCACCGATGCCTGTTGCGACAACACCAATGATTGTGTTGACGCGGATGCCTGCTACACCAGCGGAACCCTGCGGGATGTGAATTCAGACGCGCACAATGAATATTGCTATAACGGCGCCTGGTACGACTGCCGCACGGACACCCATTGCCCGGCAAGCCAGTATTGTGACACCACCGCCTACAGTTGCGTTGCCTGTGTTCCGTCCGACTGCATGACCAGAGCATACTGCCGCACCGGCCCGGTGTGCTGCGATTCGGATGCGGATTGTTACGGTTCCGGGCAGATCTGCGTCAACGATCAGCTTGCCACGGACCGGGATGTCTGCGCTTATTCATACCAGTGCCGCGCGGTCGAGGCGCTGGCTCTGGGCGTGGAAATGACAAGCCAGTACCACATTGGCCAAACTCTGCCGCCCTGGCCCGGAGACGGATTCCCCGGCGGCGGCGTGGGCTCGGGCTGCGGCGACCATGCGTATCAGCACCCGGACACGCCCGCGGGCGACCTTTGCGTGCGTTACGCCTCCTATGACCAGGGAGGCAATACGGCCTCGCTTTACACCACCAATATCAATGACACCAATCAGACCACCACCACACCCGCCAGCGGCGTGAATCTCTGGTCCTACAATTTCATCAAGAATGTTCCGGACGCCACCACGGATCTGACCCAGATTGAAATTCGCGAGTATGATACCGGATTCAGCAGCGTGATGTTCGGCAACCTGATCAGCGAAACCGGCGAAACCGACGGAACAACATCCACGGCCTGCTGCGCCAATGCCACGGATTGCGTGGACGACAGCCTTGAGCCCGCCCTGCACACGGGCGCGGCCGCGGATTACGGGTGTTTTACCTCCGCGTCCTGCCATGACACCGGGTCGTCCGCCTCCGCCAATTTCGGCGAATATTGTGACGCGGGCACGTGGCGGGACAACGACTTCAGCCAGGCGGCCTGCGACGCGTGCGCGGGCGCGGGAAGCTGGAGCATCGGCGGCGAAACCGCGGCCGCGGCCTGCTGCGGCGACGATGCCTCGGAATACAATACAACCTGCAACGATTCCTCGGATCACGGCGACTGCGGCGCGGATACAACCGCCTGCTGCAATGCCTCCACCACATGCGTGGACGACTCCGGCGCTTGCCGCGCAACCGGCGCCTGCTACGGCGCCGGTGTGCTGGCCAACTCGTTCTGCAACAGCGGCGCGTGGGAAAATCCGGACGAGGCGTTTGCTTACTGCAATGCTTCGTGCGACGTCACCGCGGCCGACGGCGGCCTGGGCTGGGACATCGGGGGCGATATCGCCAACTGCTGCGGCGACGATGCGGACGAGTATTTCTTCGATTCCGCATATGACGCGGCCACCCTGGACCCCGCGCCCGGCACAACCACCAACGCGTGCTGCAATGCCTCGGACAAGTGCGTGTACAATGACTTGTGCTACGCCAATTCCGCTTCCACCGTGGATGTGGACGGCGACGGAGACAACGATTATTGCAGCGCGGGCGCTTGGGTCGACTGCAACACCGCGTCGCAGTGCATCATCAACCACGCCTGCGTGGCCGGTGAATGCGTGGCCCTCACCGTGCCCGCCATCACCAGCATCGCCCCGAATCACGGGGTCAGCGGCACGACCGTGACTATTAACGGCAGCAACTTCGGCGCGGCCCAGGGCGCTTCGCGCGTGACTTTCAACGGCCAGGACGCGGGCATCGCCATGTCCTGGAGCGATACGCAGATTACCATCACCGCGCCCCAGGACGTGACTTCGGGATATGTGATCGTGCGCCTCAACTCGGGCGCGCAATCCCTGGAAACCCCGGGCGTCAACTACTTCACCGTGGATGCCCCGATCATCTCCGCCCTGACCCCGGACAACGGCTACTGGCTGGACACAATGATTATCACCGGCAGCGGGTTCGGCGCGGCGCAGGGCGCCTCCACCGTCAAATTCCACAGCGATGTGGAAGCCGTGTGCTCGCTCTGGTCCAATGCGGCCCTGACCTGCGCCGTGCCCCAGGGCACGCAGACCGGTCCTGTCAAGGTCACAACCCTTGGCGGAGGCGACTCCAACAACAAAACCTTTACCCTGACCGCAGATACATCCACCTGGCCGTTCTCCACGTCCACACTTTATGTTTACGGGCCTGACATGGAAATCGGCGGCGGCCTGGGCTATCTGAAATCCACAAATGTGCCGGCCTGGTATGACTTTGCCTGGAAGTACCGGCGCGACCTGGCCGTGGATAACTCGGGCGGCGGCGCGCTCGCGGATTATCAGGTCGAGATCAATCTCGACAACACCAATTTCAATTTTGCCAACGCACAACCTGACGGAGACGACCTGCGTTTCATCAGCGGCGCGGGCACGTCGCTCACATACTGGATCCAAAGCTACGATGCTGTTGCCGAAACAGCGAAAATCTGGATCCGCGTGCCCGCCGTCGCAGCCGCCGCAACCACGAACATTTCCCTGTATTATGGAAACGCGGATGCGGGAGTGGTCAGCAATTTCAACAACACCATGGATGTGATGCAGTGGGTCGACGGCGACCCGGCCTGGACCCAGGTTGCCGCGGCCTCGGACGTTAATTACAGCGGCACGGATGCGGAACTGGCCATGCAGACCGATGCCACGGCTATCACCTGCTCGGCTTTCTGGGACTCCAACTGCGGTTTGGATGACGATGAGCCCAACACGTCCGACGCATGCTCCAACCACGGCGCCAATACCACGAAGGAAAAAGTCAACCAGGCCACGGTCGATAAGCGCAAAGCGGGAATCGGCGACACGGTTCAGATCACCTGCAATTTCAACGCGTACTCGGGAAGCAACGAATACATTCATTACAAAAACGGACCCGCGGGAACGTGGACCACGATCTGGAGCGGCACGAGCGCCGTGGATCAGACGCATGATGTGACGCAGTCTTTCACGGTGAGCGGAACATCCGGCGACCACTGGGTGCGCTGCAGCATCGACGCCAGCGCCGACGCCGACACGTGCGCGGACACGGGGCCGAAATACGATAACGACGATATCAATTTCCAGGCCCTCTATAAAACATCCGGCGAAATCACGTCCGCGGGCATCGGTTCGTTCATGAAGGGCTCGACTTTCACGGCCCATCACACCATTCCCGCGGGAACCACTCTGGTGTACGAGATCCGGAACGCCGCCACCGATGCCACGCTGTGCAGCATCAACTCGGCCGAAGCCGCCGCGGGATTCAATCTCGCAAGCTGCTCCTGGGTCAACGAGCCGGTCAAGGTTTTTGCACAGTATACGACATCCAATGTGCTGCTCACTCCGTCCATCCAGGACTGGGTGGTTGATTACCAGGGCCGCCAGATCGCCGCGCCCGCGCCATCGGTTTCCGCGGGCGTCGAGGAGCCTGCGGCGTTCTATACTTCGGATCCCGTGGTGCGACCGGCCCCGGGCGAAGGCAAGGCCTATGAGGAAGTGATCGCGTTCCGCGAAATTCTCGGCCCGCGCAACGTAGGCGACGTGGGCTATCAGATTTCCAATGACGGCGCCTCCTGGTATTACTGGAACGGCTCGAACTGGGTCGCGGAATCCGGCGGCGCCTTCGCGCAATCCAATGACGCGGCCACGGTGGACGCCAACATCCGCCAGTTCGACAATGACGTGGGCCCCGGCGATTTCTATTTCAGGGCGTACCTGCACTCCGATGGATCGCAGCCCGTGGAAATCGACGGCGTGAGCATCAACATCGCCCAGGTCACGATCAATGAGATCCACTGCAAGGGAATCCAGCCCGGAGACGGGGATGATTTTGTTCAAATCTACAACCCCTTCTCCTATGCATACGATTTAACCGGCCACGTGCTGAGCGACGGCAGCGGCGCGGGGAACGGATCCTACGCGTTCCCCGCGGGCGAGCAGATCGCGCCCAATGCCTATTACCTCATTGTCAAGGACGCCTTGGAATTCAGCAACCGGTTTGGCTGCAGCCTGGCAAGCCTGCACGAGTACGGCCCCACAGGCATGGACCTCGACGAAACCGGAGATGAAGTGTCTCTGGTCAGGACCGCGGCCGATGTGGAATCCCTGGACCTCGTGGTGTGGGGAGCCTATGACGGAAGCCAGTTGCCCGAGGGCGCGTTCACCGCGCCGCCCGGCACCCCGGCCCCGCTCATCGTCACTGCCGGAAACAGCATCCGGCGCCTCACGGACGGGTACGAGGGCAGTGAACGCGACACCGCCAATGACCTCGATGCATCGCCGGAAAACGAAGAATTGCTTGCAAATACATTTATCGAAATAAGTCCCGCCACGCCCGTGTGCATCCCGCCCACGCCCGGTACAATCCTTATCAACGACAACGCCGGGTACACTAACGACGCCACGGTCCCGCTCACGCTCACCTGCGAGGACCCCTTGGGCGTAAACTGCGATGCGGGCGACTCCATGCGCTTCGCCTGCTCCGAGGCCGGCCTGGCGGCCGCGCCCTGGACGCCGTTCGAGACCCAGTGCAACGCTGGCGGATTTACCTGTACTTTCAATATGACCACCGGGCCGGACTGCAACGCGTCCGAGGGCAGCAAAACTCTCTGGGTCGAATACAAGGACGAGCACGGAAACATTCAGTGGGTCCACGCCTCGGACACCACGTACTTCGATACCACCCCTCCGGTGATCAATGCGCTGAACATCACGTCCGACACCGAACAGTATTTCTACGGAACCGCGGACGGGCTCGATTGCACGACGCTCATCGGCACGTTCCCCGGGATCACGTGTACGGCCTGGTTCAACAGCCTCGCCACCCAGGGCAGCGGCCAGAACCTCACCGTGAGCCTCGGGTGGTCCGATTCCACGGGCGCTCTGGATTACCTGTCTTCCACGACCGCTTTCAGCGATGTCATCCCCGACAACTTCGCGGGTCCGCCTTGGAATTCCGGGTATTCCGTGGAAGTCAATGAAACCAATCAATTGGGAGTCGACTTCACGGTTTTCGACAAGGCCGGAAATTCCGCGGCGGTCAAGGTGGATTTCAGAGCTGACAATCAGCCTCCGGGCATTACTTACAACACCCCGTCTCCGGCTGGCGGCTATACCGTCTGGTATGATGCGGATCCCGGCAGCGCCATTGACGTGGATTTCGAGTGGACCAATCTTTCCTCGCCCCTGGATTACGCGCAATACCGGGTGGCCGCGCTGGTCTGGGCCGATATTTTCACGGCCAACACATCCGCGACTTACGCCGCGGACTGGCAGGTGGCCTGGGCTTCCACCTCGCAGGGCGTCAATGAAATCAGCGTGCGCGCCGCGGACCTGTGCGGCAACGTCGCTTCGCACGACTACGCCAGCAATACGTTCGGGTTCTGGTTCCGGCGGGACAATACGCCGCCCGACAATCCCGCGGTCTCGGCCTATGACTCCTCTGGTAAATCCGTTTCTCTGACGGACAACACCTGGTACAGCTATCCGAATCCCTACTTCGAGTGGGCCGCGCCCAACGACCTTCCGGCGGGCGTGAATGGATCGGAAAATTCCGGCTTCAAACTCATGAACATCTATTTTGGCACCGATCCCGCGGGCACGCCCGCAGCCACGGCCACGGCAAACAATTACACTGCCACCGGAGTGCTGGTCAGCGGGGAGACGTATTATATGCGCATGAGCTCCGAGGACAACCTGGGCAACGCCACCACAACAACCACCGCGTTCACATACCGGTTTGATAATACCGCGCCCACAATCACATACAACGATCCCACGGGCGGCGGCGCCACTCCATGGTACAATGCGGATCCGGGCGCGGTGATTGACATCGATCTGATCTGGGGAAGCCAGTCGCCTCTGACCCTGTTCCTTTACTGGAACGGAGCCGCCTGGACCACGATTTTCAGCGGAATCCAGTCCGCGGATTACACCACGAACTGGGGCGTAAGCTGGGTGGCCATGGCCGAAGGCCTGAATCAGATCCGGCTCTTGGGGTATGATCAGGCCGGAAACCAGGCCCTGCACACATACACCGCGGGCGCCACGGGTTTCCTTTTCCGCAAGGATGTGACCGCGCCCGATAATCCGGCCGGGCCCGTGAACGCGTGGGACACGGATGCAAAAGCCACGGCCCTGGTGACAGCGGGCAGTTACATATACGACAATCCGTATTTCGAGTGGTCCGTTCCCGACGACTATCCCAACCCGGGCACGGCAAATAACGCGGGCGTGGCCGGTTACTATGTGGCGTTCAGCACGGATCCGCTCTTCAATCCCACGGATTACACCACCAGCCCGCACTGGTACGCCACGCCCACCGAATGCGGCGCCACCTATTCCCTGATAATCAAAACCGCGGACGCGGCGACCCCCACGCCCAATGTGTCAGCGTCCGCCGAGGTGTTTTCCTATTACTATGAATGCAAAGCGTTCCCGGACTATATCGTGGTCAAAGCCGAAGAGGATGGCGCCATTACCGAGGATGCGGCCGTGACCCAGTGGTGTGCGGGCGGCGCATGCGCGCCCGCGTGCTTGGGCAACTGGTGCTCCAACACCACCGCCAAAATCATGGCCCGGCCGGAGTACGTCAAATATGATGACGGCGGCATCAACCGGCTGCTCACGGAAAAAATTGTGGATAATACAAATCCCGGAAACCTGCAATGGTCATGGGACAGCGTGAACAACAGGATCATGCTGTTCAACGATCCCTCAGCCGCAACCGTGACGTACACCCCGGACAGCGGCAGTGAAAAGGTTTGCTCCTATGTTTATGACAAAGATGATGTCCTGATTACCACCGGCAAATACAGCAATACCGAAATCGTGCTGGAGTTGTCCCAGGCGCCTGGCTCGGGCATGGATATTACAGAAAACCTGGGGCCGGCCGCCACGGGCTTTACCGTGATTTCGGACATCGCGGGCGGCGACATCCGCAAGCCGGGACAGGTTTATATCCGGGGCGCGCTCAAACAGGGTGTGGCGTGCGTGCGGCTGACCGCGGACAGCGCGCCCAGCGATTCCCCGGCTTCCCCCATCCGCGTGGATGGCATACTTCTGGAACCCATCACGGGGGCCACGTACTCCCTGGGCGGACTGGGCGGCGCCAAACAGCCCGCGTTTGTTTATATCCGCCCCCATACGGGCGTGAGCGCCACGGATTCGACATTTAACGCGATCAAGGCGGTTGCCGATATCTGGAATCCGGATCCCAACGATCCGAACCTGACCATCACGCTCAACCCGGTGTGGGGTTTCGGCGGCGACCGCGTGGCGTTCATCTCGCGGCAGAACAATCCGTGCGGCGGCGCCGCGGCCGCGGGGGACCCGCCCTACACGAATTTCAATATTTTCATCCGCAAATATAACGCGGGCGCATGGACCGACTGCCTGCGCCTGACCCGCAACACCACGGACGGCGCCGAGTTCTACGGCCCCCTGGCCGCCAGCGAAATCGCATTCTCTCCGTCCGACGACAAGATTGTGTTTGCGGCCACGGATATCGGCGGCACCGGCACGGACCGCCTGTACTGGGTCAGCGCCACCAGTTCCTTCGCGGGCGCGGCCACTGGCACACAATACAACATCGCCGTGAGCGATCCGCTCATGGCCCAGTCCAACCTGGCCGGGGATTCCCTTGCCGGAGACACCATCGTGACGCTCACGTTCATGGATCCCACGTACGCCATTGGCCAGCAGGTGGTTGTCGGGGATCTGGATTTCATCACCAACCGGTTCACGAATTATGAAATCGCCACCATTCAGAGTATCGCCGGGGATACGCTGACTTTCTCGGCGCCCCTGTCCGGCGCCTACAGCGCATTCACGGCGTCCACCATGGGCACAGTGCAGTATCCGGTGACGTTCGACGCCATCGGTCAGGCGCTTTCCCCGGTCAACGAGCTGTCCTGGTATGACCCGAACTGGTCCCCCACAACCGCGCAGAACCCGAGCTGCGCCACACCCGCCAACCCGGATGCTGGGAGTTTCGGGGATTCCCTGCTTGTGGTGAGCTGGTCGCCAAGCGGCGCGGCCGACTACTATGGCATCGCCCCGGGCTATTCCACCGGATTCAACAACAATCCGAATATCGTGATGCTGTACGGAGACAAGAATTCCGTGGGTGTGTATGCCTACGGAGACAGCAACATAAAAAAAATCACCAATTTCAGCGGCAATACCATTCAGCCCTTGAAGCCCAAGTGGTCCCCGGACTGCTCCAAAATCGCATTCCTGGCGTGGGACCGCAGCCCTGGCGACACACCCTCGCAAACCAGCGTGTACGTCATCAATCTTAACGACATCCGGCCGGGCTGGGCCACGGCCTCTCTGCCCGTTACCAGCCTCACGGCCACGGGTGTGTATCCGATCTATGAGTACTCTTCGCGCAACGCCCCGGCTTATTTCCCCAACTGGAGCGCGGACGGCAAACTCGTGAGCTATTCCATCGACACCACAAACGCACTGGACCTGCTCCAGACCGGCGCAGGCAACGACAGTTTTGTAAGCACGATTTACAGCGGCCTGGATTTCGACTCGTATCTCGAATACATCGAGGATCAGCCCAACGCGCTCGGCGGTGTGTTCGCTCCCCAGGTCGTGGGTGTGGCCACAAGCACGGCCGGCATGCGCAACGAATTCGGCCTGGCCCAGTGCCCGGGAAGACTCACGGGCTCGGGCTGCCCCGAGGATCCCCCGGCATCCGGCAATTTCTCGTTCACCTTTGTGTCCCAAACCTCGGGCTCATCCGGTGTGTTGCGTGAATTGACGCTCGGAAATATTTCCACGGTCACCGCCGAAGGCGGCCTGCTGTTCCTGGACGGCATGGTCACGGCCGTGTTCCCCCCGGGCGTCATCTCCAGCGACACGGTGTTCTGGAACACCTGGCCCACGCAGTACTGCCTGGGCGCGGGTCCGGCATCCCAGACCAGCGGCGGCGCCGCCGGCAACTGCCCCGTGGAACCCAGCGGCGAGTTCATCGTGTCCGCGGGCGAAGCGCGTGAGTTTTTCCCGGACGGCACCAACTTTGCCGGCCAGGTCCGCATGATCTTCCACTATTGCGACAACGACAGCAACGGCTTTATCGACGCCAACACCGAGGGCACCCAGGTGGCCGGGTTCACATTCGACAGCGCCTCGGGCCTGTGCAAAATCGCGGGCGTTGACACCACGGGCGGAACCGTCGATGTGGACAGCCTGGCCGTTTATAACTGGGATGACGCCGCGGCTCAGTGGGTCAAGCTCGAAGGCACGGTGAACAGGACCAATAAGACAATCACGGTGTACAGCACGCATTTTTCGCGCTATGACACCTTCGGGTTCCGCACGGGCGCAGCCCCGCCGGTGATCACGCCCCTGCAACTGGTCAACGTACATACCTATCCCAACCCCTGGCGCACCACGGACGGGACGCCCCTGCGCTTTGCCGCGGACAACGCCACGGGCGACGGAACCATTCAGATTGACATTTCCGTGTACGATATCCGCGGGTCGCTCGTGACCAGCATCGCCGGCATTGTCCCGCGCGCCGGCGCCGGCTACACCACGGAAAACGGCGGCGTAACCCTGGCCACATGGGACGCCACCAACCATGCAGGCCGGCCCCTGGCCTCGGGCGTGTACCTCTATTATCTACACGCAAAAGATCTC
>Ga0351875_1124_pt1 | contig 19245 bp, 12 predicted proteins | sample BONcelFGM3001C14_FD_206784 | JGI IMG/M metagenome (GOLD analysis project Ga0351875, IMG submission 206784) | Enriched cells from coal bed in the Powder River Basin, Montana, United States - BONCAT cells FGM rep3 HSBNCT.FGM.300.1.C14 ... | reverse complement strand
CTTAAGCAGGTGGGTCATGCCCATGAGGCTGCGCGCCGCCTCGGCTCCGCGCTCGGTGACCGCCCGCCTGGCCCAGCGGGCGGCAGCGGGGCCGATGGCTTCGACCTGGCGCTGCCAGTAACGCAGGGTGCTCTGCACGCTGCCCGCTTGATCGAGCCCGCGCGCTCCGCGCACACTGCTATAGCGTCCCGGTTCGAGCCGCGTGTGGCTGGCGATCTGCTCCATGTCAGCGCTCAAAAGGCGCACCTGCCTGCCATCGTGACGCACCCACACGCTGCGGCCGATGTGCTCCGGGGGTGCCTGGTAGTAAGCCTTGGCCACTTCCACATAGCCGTCGCGTCCGACCCTGCGCCTGGTCTCCGTGAAGGCGGGAAAAAGCTCCTGCGGCAACGGCTTCAAGGCAGGCCTTTCCACCGTGGTGAAGTGCTCGCCCACCTGTCTGCGGGTGGTGCCGTGGATGCGGGTGTCGGCCACGGTTTGCTCCCAGTGGCGCAGGTGGGCGTTGAGTTCGCTGAGGCTGGCAAACTCGCGTCCCGCCAGGGCGTTGTGGCGCACGTGTTGCACACTTCGCTCCACTTTGCCCTTGTGCTGCGGGCTGCGCGGACGGCAGGGCATGGGCGTGATGGCGTAGTGGCGGCAGAAGGAGGCGAACTTGGGACTCAAATCGGGGTCAAACCAGTCGGCCTGCTTCACCGCGGCTTTGAGGTTGTCGAGGTTGAGCATGGCAGGCACGCCGCCAAAGGCGCGCAGGGCGTTCTCCAGGACGCGTAGGAAGCTCTCGCTGTCCTGACGCCAGACGGCCTCCGTGCAGGCCTTGCGCGAGTGGGAAAGCACCGAGCGCAGCAGCCAGCAGCGACGGCGCTTGCCCGGCCTGGCAGGGTCAGGCAGCATGGGGCCGCGCATGAAGTCCACTTGCACTTCCTCGCCCGGTTCGCACTCCACCCGCCACACCCGCCGGGGCTGGCTGGAGCGCAGGCCGGCGACAAATCGCTTCACCGAGTTGTACGCTCCGTCAAACCCGTGGACCGAGCGCAGGTCCTGCCAGATGCGCTCCGCCGTCAAGCCAGCCTCAACAGCGGCCTCAATGACCTCCCGCCAAGGCTCGCACCGGCTTCTGGAGCCGGTGGCCACTTCGGAGTTGGGGGTGGTGCACTTTGGCGGATCGGGCGGTCCGGACCCGGCGGCCACTTCGGGCTCCGAGGTGGTGCACTTTGGCGGGTCGGGAGGCCCGGACCCGGTGGCCACTTCGGGCTCAGGGGTGGTGCACTTTGGCGGGTCGGGAGGCCCGGACCCGGTGGCCACTTCGGGCTCAGGGGTGGTGCACTTTGAATGTTCCGCGTGGGCGTCAGCAGCGCCGATGTAACGGCGCACCGTGCGCCGGTTGAGGCCCAATTGGCGGGCGATGTGGCGAATTGAGTGCCCCAGCGAGTGCAGGGCGGCAACTGTGTTTTGCATGGAGACTTTGAGGACGTTGGACACGCCCCCAAAGTGGTGCATTTTGAACCCTCAAAAGTGGCCACAAAGTGGTGCACTTTGAGTGGCCGCTGACATGCTCACGTGGTTCTACACCAACAAGGAGCGATTTGACGAGCTGAACGAGCCCATTGTCGCCGCAGCCCTCGATCCGAGAGTTTCATCGAATCAGGTGGCTCGCACGATGATGGCGATCTACAGCGCAAGCAGACCAGCAATGGTCCACGAACGCGCAAACGCATTCTACAAACAATCACGCAAGAAGTTGAGTAAAACTCCGCAGTCCCGAATCGGGAGTGAGTACGAAAACTGGCCACAAGATGACGGCTTCAACCGATATTATTTTGGTAAAAGTGATCCTTTTTTAGCAGCAGAGCTGGTAGATCACTTTTGCTTCGACGTCATCGACAGACACTGTGAGATCGCCTACTGGGAGCGACCCGAGTTGAAGGATGTGCATGGTGAGCAGAAAAAGTTATACTTTAAGGTGGAAACACTGGAGGGCAACGGATCCAGATTCGACAAACTGACATGTAGCGAATATCCATTGAAGCCGGAGTGGTCGGTTGCAAGACGTGACTATTGCGATGCGTCACCACCGTCCGCTCCGAGTTGCACAACCGTGGAGAAATGAGAGACGCAGGCAGCAGAGTGATCTCACCTGGCAAAGCGTCCGCGCAAGTTGTCCTGACCATTTTATCAGGAATGCAAGTCCTTCACCGTAGGCTGCCGCCTCACGTTTCCTGCTCGCACTCCACTCGCAAAGAAGGGGGGTAGAAGGAGGCTTTCCGTAGATCAAAGGTCTGCAATTCTCAACGGCTTCGCGATCAGGTCGCTGGGCAAACTTGCCTGTGGGATTTCAAATTCTAAATGCCATCCAAAAACCTCAGACAGCCATCGTCCACATTCGGTTATCCAAAGAGTCCACTGACGGGCAAGCTTAATCGAATCCTGGAGTTCATTTTGCTCTAGGACATCAATCAACATCTCACGATGCGAGAGCAGGTTTCGATAACCTCGGTGAACAATTTCCTCGCCGAGTCGACAGAAGTTGAGGGGAACAGTCACAGCCCACCGCATATCCGCGTTATCCAAGCGCCCTTTCGCCGAGAGGTAGTTGAAATTCAAGAAACTAAGAAACTGGTAGTAAGAAACCAAGGCGCTAAGCGCGTGGTTGCTGCTGCCGAATGCCGTAGTTACCCATTGTTGATCAATTTGCCGGAGGAGGAAATTCCAAGCTATGCGGCAGGAGTGAATCATGCATTCTGGCCATCCCGTCACCGACTTGTCCAAGAAGAGCGGTTTAGATTCGCTGTTTCTCCAGCGTTTCGGCAGTCGACTCGTACCAAGGTTATAAACCTGTTTGCTAGCCCCCGCCTCCATTAACATGGCTCCCACCAAGGCCTGCCCCACGAAGAGAAGCATCTCAGGAAAATCAAGCCAGTAAATTGATCCTTCGGTATTCCATCCTGGGGGTCTAGCGACTTCATCAATCCATCCTAGCTGACCACAAAACTCTACCTTGCCAGATTCTGCGCCAGCAACAAGAGCGGCAAAGAACGGCATGTAGCACCTCACCCCGGCACCCGCATGATCGAATCGCTTTTGCGGGTCTTCTTCCGTTAAGTTTGGGACGCTTGGATTTTCCAGCTTCCATCTTTCAAGATTGGCTAGCGCTTTTCTTTCGAGAGCCTTGATTAACCGGCGCCACGCCACCAGATCCCCCTCCGACGCAATTGCACAAGCTCGTTCATATGCCGCGAGCGGATCATCAACCATCTTCGAGAATGGGGCATCTGCTAATAGCTGGTGGGCGGTGACCACGGCATTCGGAACCTTTAAGTCCGCAAACGGGTCTGGCCCGAGAGGCGGCTTGAAATACCCCGTGACCTTGTGAATTGTCTCGGTCAATTTTCCGAGACTTTCCTCAAAGTCCGCCTCTTCACTGAAGTTCACGTAGAGACGGGTTGCTACGCAATCCGGCACCACCGGATTTTCGCCACTCTGTCGAACCACTGGAATGAACTTTCGTGTTCCCAAGTCACGAACAATCTCGCTAGTTACAACCATAGCCTCATACCCTACGCCACCCATGCCATCGTTGGCCTTTCTCACGTAGGTCTCCGTACAAACCATCAGCACTCTGTCTGCCCTTTTGACTGCCCTTTCCATAAACTTTGGAATGTCATCTCCTGGCTCAAGATCCCACTGGCCAAATATGACCTCGATATGCCTTGCCCTCAAGGATTCCGCAAGCTTGGACACCCATCGTTTGTGCTCTCTCGAATCGTGAGAATACGAGATGAAAACGATTGGAGGCACGGATTTGTCTTGCGCATCTATCATGGACTTGGTCGATCTCAGAGTTTGTCTGTCAACAGTCGCGGCATGAGTCGGCGCTCCTACCATTTCAAGTTACATAGTATGGAGTTCTAGCGCCGCAGCGAGGTGTGCAAAATGGGAGAAGCTATGACTTTCAATCGCATCGCTCACCAGCATAGCCAAAGCGATATTCATCGCAAGCGGATTGACGACTTCCTCCGCAAAAGCTCAACTCCTCGCAGTTGGCAGGGGGGGGGAATCTTGACGCCTTGAGGAATGCTTGGGTCACAGGAGGACTCTCTGTGACCGGGCCTCCCTTTGCTATCGGTTTTTTTACGCCCTGGAGTCTACCCCCCCGATTTTTATTCCTTTTCGTGACGCAGTGCTGAAGATAGCAGAGGAATCGATTTCGGAAAACGGATGTGCGGATAGTTCTCGGCAATTGTGAGCAGCGATTGATTTCAGAGATGCTTTGTATCCTTTTTCACCAACCCAGGTAGTCAACGTTGCCTGAGAGGAGGAGACGGATCTGCCCAACCGTGGGGCAACCCTAATGCCCGACTATGTGAACCGCCCATGCGTGGCCTACGACCCTTGCACTCCCACAATAACGGCCGCAGGCCCGTGGAAATTAAATTGAATCTCAAACTCAATGCGTGCGCCTCTCGTAATCGACGTCCAGCTCCTCTCATCCGTATGTTTTCGCTGTGCTGATAGCACGTCTCCGGCCCCCTCTCGACGGACTAGCAAATAATAGGACTCCATGCGATCCACAAGCCCTCTGAAAACTCCAGGAACAGGGTATAGTAGAGTGTCACGCACTTCGAAGTCAACGTTTGCGCGCTTGAGCACCTTGAATACTTCCTGAGCACCCCTCTGATCTCCATTTAGATATAGCTGCCGCCCATACAACATCTGCGCTTCATAGTTACTATCGCCACTGGTAAAGGACCTTTGGAGGTGGTAAGTCAAAGTGTCACTTGGCGAGTTCTGGTCCAACATCAAATGCCTGGCAAGTCTAAAATGCAGAGCTTTGTCGGTACGGCTCTCTTCAAGAGCTCTTGTCAGCACAGCTTTGGCAGCCCCCATATCCCCGGCCTGCTCATAGTGCGAAGCTAACCTAATTGCCAAAAAGGGTGCCTTTGGGTTTGCGTCAAATGCTTTCCTAAGGCTGGAAACAGCTCGGGATGAATCCTTGATTAGATGCGCCAACTCCGCATCGGCACTATGCAAATAGGAATCACCTGGTCTCGCGCTTAGACCGTCGGACAAATGCTTCTGAACGGCCCACACAGTATCAGATATGGATTTTGCCCCAACTTCAGCCGAATTGCTTAGCAAATCCTTTAAGTTGTTCAATCCGATTTTAACTAGAGTATGGTCCGCATAAGCATTCTGGGAAACATCACCACCCTTCAACGATTTGGCGATCGATGCAGCTTCCCTAAGTAGACCCTCTTTTTCCAAGGGGGTTCGAGCTCTTTCGGACATCTTTATCAATAATTCAGACCGAGAGTGCTTTATAAATCTACTTTCGGGCATAATTAACTCTGCCGTGACGAAAAGATCGTTCGCATCAGATAAATTCCCACTGTGCATCTCATAGATACCCTCCTGGTGAAATAGGATTGCATCTTTTGATGATATTTCGTGTGCCAATTTATAGATATCTGCTGCTAGACTTTTATTCGGAAACAGCTCAAGAATCGCCCTCCCCCTTGTCATAGATCGGAACGCTTTCTTGTCCCCTGAGTAATCGATATTTAATGCCTTCAAGACTTTAAGATATGAATCATATCTATCCTCTTGGCTGGTCAAAGCCCGATCAAAGACAATCTCAGCAATGACAGGATGCCGCGCACCATAGGAAATATCCTGTGTTTTAGTATCCTTATAAAAATGGACAACATTCTCCAAGGGCTTGAAGAATTTCAGTTGGAACTGATCGAAACTTATACCGTGCAACCTTGATACAACACCTGCACGCACAGGAACCGCCAGTCGATTTAAGACACAGATACTCAGATACAAGCGCCTAGCATCGTCTGGAACAATGTTATTGTACTCATCTTCAATTATATCTTCAAAAGGTCGCCCCAAAGTTGCCTCATGAAGCGCCACAAGCAACTGCCTTCCTGCATGAGCTTGAAACGCTTTCATCCTCGCTTCAGTCGATTTCTCTTCCAAAGTCCCAAGCGCGTCATACTCTGCCAAGAGCTCAATAAGGGCCGTAGTTTCTTTTTCCGATAAATACGTAAGCTCGGGCTGCGCAGTTATCAACCTATTGGCTGCCACACCCAGAACATTCCACTCATTTACTCGCTCAGCGGCCACAACCGTTATTCTACAATTGCTGCCGTGTACAAATTTACTTAATGCTATGAGTTCTTTTGTGTGATCACCCAAGTCGTCAATAAAAAGATAGATTCGCTCCTTGCACAGATCTGATATCTCTTCTAGCGCAGCCGCGCTCACCACGCCGCCTTCGTCCAAATAAAGCACCAGTTTATCGTACTCCTTCGCCGCATCCCATGCGATTCTGCGAAGTAATACAGATTTCCCGGCGCCCGCATGCGCCTTTACTAAGACCACTTCCAGTTGGTTAGGATGCTCAGATTCACCGCAAAGAATGAAGTCTGAGAGGATTGTGTCTCCGAGTGTTCTTCGGACATCCAGCCCTTGGTCGATTGGAGCCCACCCTTTCGTGTAGCCTCGATAGAACTCTTTTGCGTCCGACTTTGCTCCAGGCTGAATTCCTTGCACAAACTCCACATCGTTTTCGAGAAACTGGGTGCAGTTTTTGGATAGTTTTGCGTTCAATCTTTTGAAACGTGCGTAGATGGGATGCGACACATTCTTTTGAGCCACAAACATCAGACTTTCTACAGATGGAGACATCTGCGCCTCAAGCGTTTGCATGAACTGGCTGAAGGTGCCATCGATTGTAGAGATGCGCTTGTTTTCCAAGAAACGTTTCTCGATTGGGTCTTTTGAGGGAGCGAGAATGTAAAATCTTGGTCTGTCCTTACATTCCTTTTGGAGGTGCAGTAATACTGCTCTAATATCTGGATCTTGGAGACTGTGCCCTATAAACACCACCGGTTTTTCAAAACCCAAGTCGACAAGTTGATTAAATATACGAGATCTGCCGTCGTTGTACTGAACGTATTGATCGGTCGACAGGATGAGCGGGCAATCTAGATTATCAACTCGAGTGATGCAGCCATGTAACTTCAAGTATTTTAATGAATCCGCTGTTGTCAAAATCGTGTTGACCTGATCTCCATTTTCTATGAATGGCTTCAGCTTTTGACCCGTGGGAGCAGCGTCGCGATAAGCTTGTTCAACCAAAAGATCATAGTTGGTAGTCGCCAAACCCGCCCACCGGAACTTGGGGAGGAGTTTGTGCGCGTATGTGGGACGAAATGATTCGAATACACTACGTATGTACCCCTGAACAGCGGTAAGGCTAGATTCGCTAATGGCATATTCACCTATCTGGCTTAATGGAGCGGTTGCGAATTTGCCACCGAGGAATTTTTTAGCAAGCATTGCACCAAGTTCCTGCCCAATAGGGGGGTGTTTCCCGCTGGCGCACGTTGCCTCGATGGAAGCACCTGATCCCAGGAACAATACGGAGTCACCGGCAAGGATCTGTTCAGTAAGGTAGGCAGGTATATCCATGAGCCCAAAACATATACTCGGACTCCGGCCAACGGCCATAGTATTTGCTTGGTTTTTTTCGGTGTCGCCGCTCATTTGAGTGGTCCTTGGCTACAACAGGGGAGCGTACGCGGTTCAACAAACCCTTTGCGAGGGTTCCGCTTCGAGCTGGACGAGGTCCCGGAAGTCGAAGTAACCGAGTCCCTCGGGATGGATTCTCCTACAGCCGCACGTTGCGCGGAAGCATAGATCTATTGGTGGCCGCGGGGCTCCTCACCGCCAAATAGAAATTGACGACATTTGCCCGGAGGCTCACCCTCGGCTACCGGTCACTATGGACAGTAGAGATCTTCCATCCAAAAAGCCAGAACGTCGCCCGTACGAGCCTGCGGCGGAAGAGCTCGATGATGGGTACTGGAGCCGTCCTACACTTTTGAGCTGGTATAGCAGTCTCGGCGGGAGAGGAAGGCTGGCCTGGTTTGGGGGAATTCTGGTGGGGGCGAACCTTGTGTCGCTCATTTTTGGCTTCTATTGGCCCCGCATGCTTATCGTGGGAGCGGCATTGCTCATCGGAAGTCTTTTCATTCCAAGCTCATCCGAGGATTAAGAAAGCGGGTTGGTCGAAGATGGAGACGGTGAAGTCCCACACCTCGTGGGGCGACGGACGTTTGGGTTGGGGTTTGGTGCGAAGCCCCCCCCCCGAGGACAGCGACAGGTCACCAGGTTCTGATCTTAGGGCGCAACCAGCCCAAGAGACGTCCGACTGCCTCACCGCATATGTCTCCTCGCCTCACCTCCCCTCTCCCCGTCGGCCCCGGCACAACCACCCGACACTTTCCCGATAAAATATCTATCCTAGTTGTTCCTTGTGCTGTCAGACTCCAGCACATCACGCTTATGAAACGCTTCCTTTTTCCCATCCTCCTCATCGTGATCGGCGTCGGCCTAATGGTCTTCCTCCCTCGAAACGGCCCACCGGCCAGCATCAGCCAGGACGTGAGTCTGGGTGAGGTGCTCAAGTTCACCGGCCCGGTGTCGCTGCGGGCCCGACCGTACACTGATGACCTGGAGTTGCCGACCGAGGTCCTCGGCGCGCAGCCGGCCTATGCCGGCTACACCTTCCGCGATGCCACCAAGACCCTGTACCGGTATGACGTCCTCCTCTTCTACCGGGGTGAGGGGCGTGGACCTCAATTCGAAACCACCGTCGCCGCCGCCGTCGCAGCCCCTGCCCCTCCGGCCGCGGGTGCCGCACCGGCACCCGCCCTGGGCTGGATGGACCGGGGCGGCCTGAAGGTCTGCCTGCTGCCCATGGGCGAGAAGCCCTTCAAATACGCCTCGGGAAAAACCGTGCGTCGTCGGCTTCTGTTCTTTGAGCACCCGTCCAAACCAGTAGACGTCGCCGTGATCGAAACCTTGCTCGTGGACCAAAAAGACCCGCCTCAGCGGATCGCCGTGGAGGGGGCCGATCTGCCGGAGCGCCTTCCGGAACCGGGAATTGCCCTGGAAGATGCCGCCGGAGCGTTTGCCTCAGTCATTCAGTAAGCAGGGCGACGGTCGCGCGCCCCACGCGTGCGCACCGGCCAACCCGCCTCTCTCTGCACCGGTCGGCCATCAGGCCTCAGCCCACGCCCAACCCGCAGGCCACGTGGGAGCACTGGCACCAGACAGAGCATTTCGACGAATCCAAACCCGGGCACGCGGACGAATCAGGGGGCGGTATGTCCCCCTTATTCTCCCCTGCGCTGGCTTTGGCCGGCCTCTTGGTGCTCCCGCTGGCTTCCTGCTCCTCGCCCATGGCCTCCTCCAAAAAATCCTCCTCCGCCCCTGCCACCGTAGCCCATGTGGACCTGCCACGTTACATGGGCGAGTGGTATGTCATCGCCAACGTGCCCTACTTCCTGGAAAAAGGGAAAGTCGCCAGCTCCGACATCTACAGGATGCGTCCGGACGGCAAAATGGACAACATCTACCAGTTCCGCAAAGGCACTCTCGACGCCCCGGAAAAGCAGTGGAAAGGCGTGGCCTGGGTAGTGGACACAGAATCCAATGCCGAGTGGAAAATCCAGTTCATCTGGCCTCTCACCACCACCTACCTCATTGTCGATCTCGACCCGGCGTATCAGTGGTCCGTGGTGACCATTCCGAACAAAAAGCTCGTGTGGATACTTTCCCGGAACCGGCACATGCCCGCCTCCACCTATCAGGACATCATCGCCCGGCTCAAAGCCAAGGGCTTTGACACCAGCAAAATCGAGAAGGTGCCTCAGCCCGACTCCCAAGGCTGAACCATGGTCCAGGGCACCTCTCGCAGTCCCCGGACCTCACGTCCGGCGGGCACCCCGCTCCTCAGAATTCCCCGCAGGAAAGCGGTCCCCAGCAGGCACAAGATGACTCTTGGGGGAGATGCACCTCCTCGTCATTCACCAGAAAGGTGACCTCTGCCACCGCCACCACCACAGCCCCCGCGTTCTTGGAGCGGCTGCTGAGCACGTCCACCTCCACCACCGCGATGCCGCGGGAGCAGCGGAGCACCGTAGCGACGGCCCGTAGCTCAGCACCCGGCGCAGGTGACACGTACTTGAGTTTAAAATCCACCACGCTGCTTTCCGCGCCTGCATCGGAGACGGAGCGAAGCGCCTCTTTGGCCGCATACTCTGCCAGGGATGCTTGGGCGACAGCCTGGACGCTCTCATGCGCCCCGCCCATCCAGACGGGCACCGTGACCCGCGCCTCGCACTCGGCCGGACGGGTGCGCCGGCACTGCACCCCCAGATCCTGGAGAAATTCCGGATCCACCACCAGATGAGTCGCGCGGTTCAGGCGTCCCTCCTTGCGGTGAAGTGACTGCTCGCCCGCCTTGGCGGCGGCGTCAGCCATGGTTACTGCGACGGAGGGTTTCATACTTTTCCTATGGGAGGGTTGCACACACCGGTTATTCCAGATGATGCGGTCAGGGTGGAAAATTGGACGTATTCTTTCGTGAGAGGTTCGATTTCGCCCCCTTGCTTGAGTGCTGATTATTCCCTTACTCCGGAGTCGGGCAGGCAACACACCGCTTGCCAACTATCCCCGCCCCCACCTCCCTCATGGCAGGATAAGCCAGACCCTGAGTCAGGCCCATCCCCCTTCCAGGTTCTCAAATGCAGAGTGAAGGGTTCTGCTCAAACCGGACATAGTCCGCCCGCCGAGGTTGCCGGTGCCCGAGGACGGGAAGGGCAATCTGAGTCCCAGATTGCCGGAAATCCGGTATTCGCTGAACCGTGGCTCGGCTAGAGGGGGGAGTGCGTGGGGTCCAGACGCCAGGCGAGGTTCGCCCGCGCCTGCGCCTCATATTTGCCGAAAAAGAAGTCCGTCTGGTAGAGGCGGGGTCGGAGCAGGAAGCGTTGCAGCACCTCTCGCCGTTTTTCCTCATAGATCTCGGTCGGCACCCAGGCATATTCCTCCCGGATGGCCCGGTCGTAGGCCTGAAACTCCGCCCTCGGCTGCCCCAGGATGGCCAGGTCCACATCCACCATCAGCCCGCCATCCGGCACGCCCGCAGCCTCAGGCTCATGGGTTTTGGTCACCAGGATGAGCCGGGCCACCAAGTCGGTCAGCGCGGGTTCTGCCCCGGCCTTATGGAGAAAAGCCCGCGCCAAGTCCCGGCTCCGTTCTTCGTTGTCCCCCGCCCGGGGATCATACACGGCGTCATGAAACCACAGCGCCGTCTCCACCGCCACGGCATTCACCGGCAGGGAGCGCGCCGCGTCGAACTCTCTCAAGCACGCCTCCAGGTGCGCCAGGCCGTGATAGGCCCGCGCCCCGGTGCTCCATGCATCCACCAACCGCGAGTACCCATTCTCAGCCGCCCCTCCTCCAGCCCCCCAGTTCCGGCAGAGCGCCGCCCACCGGCCCGGCGTCACGCAGGAAAAAGGGGCGGGAGTCTGAGTCGCCATGGCCATACCCACTCATGCTACCGGGGATTTTTCAATTTTCAGCCGCGCAGTCTATTCAAATTCTCTGCACCACCACCTTGCCCCTCTTCCGCGGGACGAAGGTCTCCCCCCGCAGCAAAAGGTAGTCCTGGGGATCGCCCTCCTGCGTGATCCAGAGCCGCCCCTCGGTACACACAATGACGGGAGTATCTTCCCCCGAGGCATAGCTCACCACCTCCCGCTCGCCCAGTACCACCTCGGACTTGGACCAGGTTGTCTCGACTGACCGCGAGCCCGCTTTCTCGCCCTCCTCCCGGCCCGCGACCTCAGGCAGGCGCTGAGCCCGCGCGGGATCGGTGCGCCGGAAAAAGGCGAGCAGGACGGCGCCCATGAGGCGGGAGCATCCGGAGATCTTGCCAAGGTAGGGGTGGGAGCCAGTCGTTGCATTCATGTCCCCAAGATAACCTCCTTCGCCAATCGGCACAGATCCAGAAGCGGGCTTTCCAGACCAGTACAGTGTCCCTCCCGTGAAACTGTGCTGGTGACATTTCCTCGGATGTGTTACTGTGCTGCACCGGATCCTGAGCCATTTTCCCTTATGTCCGTCTCCGCCATGCCGCCACCTGCGCCCTCCCTGGAGCTCCCCCTCTACGAGCAGGTGGCCACCCGCATTCAGACTCTCATTGAAAAAGGCACCCTCCGCCCCGGAGAGCGCGTCCCCTCCGTGCGGAAGCTCGCAGAGCAGCAGAGCGTCAGCGTCTCCACCGTCCTTCAGGCCTACAGCAACCTGGAGGACCGGGGCTGGATCGAGGCCCGGCCCCAGTCTGGATACTACGTCAAGGTCCAGAGCTGGAAACCGCCCGCTGAGCCAGAGATGTCCCGCCCGGCCACCCGCGCCACCCAGGTCACCGTGGGAGACCTGGTCATGCGCGTGATGAAAGCCATCCGCAACCCCGGGCTCGTGGACCTGGGCACCGCCGTGCCCAGCCCGGACCTCCTGCCCACCCGCCAGTTGAACCGAGCCATGGCCGCCCTGGGCCGTCGTTCGCCCGAGCTGGGCAGCAGCTATGACGTGCCCCCCGGCCTCACCGCCCTGCGCGTCCAGATCGCCCGCCGCGCTCTGGATGCCGGATGCTCCCTCACCCCGGACGAGATCGTCACCACCTGTGGTGGCATGGAGGCCCTCAACCTCTGTCTCAGAGCCGTGGCCAAACCGGGCGACACCATCGCTATCGAGTCCCCCACCTACTTTGGCATTCTCCAATGCATCGAGGCCCTCGGCATGAAGGCGCTGGAAATTCCCACCCATCCCCGGGACGGCGTCAGCCTGGAGGCCCTCGCCTACGCGCTGGAGCATCAGACCATCACCGCCTGCCTGTTCGTCCTGAACTTCAACAATCCGCTGGGGAGCTGCATGCCAGATGAGAACAAGCGCCGCCTCGTCACCATGCTCGCAGAGCGGGAGATCCCCCTCATCGAGGACGACATCTACGGGGATGTCACCTTCGGCCCCCAGCGCCCCAAGACCGCCAAGGCCTTCGACAAACACGGGCTGGTGCTGCTCTGCGACTCCTTCTCCAAAACCCTCGCCCCTGGCTACCGCGTGGGCTGGACGGCCCCGGGAAGGTTTCAGGAAAAAGTGGAACTGCTCAAAACCGTGAGCACGCTGGCCACCGCCACCCTCCCGCAGATGGCCATCGCCGACTTCCTCGCCAACGGCGGCTATGCCCACCATCTCCGGAGGATCCAGCGGGTGTACCAGGACCAGGTGAACCTCATGACGGAGGCCGTCACCCGGTATTTCCCGGACGAAACCAAGGTCACCCGGCCCGCCGGCGGCCAGGTGTTGTGGATCGAACTGCCCGCCAAGGTGGACTCCCTGGAGCTCTTTGAGCGCGCTCTGTCAGAGCGCATCAGCATCGCTCCCGGCCCCATCTTTTCGGCCAAACAAAAGTTCCGCAACTTCATCCGGCTCAACTGCGGGATCCCATGGTCCCCCACCATCGAGCGCGCGCTCAAAATCTTGGGCCGCCTCGTTTCCACCAGTTCCTGACGGGACTTAGTCACGGGTCAGGGCTGCCGGTGCCGGTGCCAGTACCGGTGCCCGGGCCCGCGCACCGGCCCGCGCCGATCTTCTACCAAGTCTTGCGCAGCACGCGGGAGTTGCGGCCGCTGCGGTCATACCGCTCCCGCCGGGCAGGAGGCAGCACGTCCGGGCTTACTTCCACGTAGCCCATCTTCTCTTCAAAGTAGCGGGACGCCTGCGTGCTCAGGGCAAAGAGCCACTTCGCCCCCCGTTCGCGGGCCATGTTCTCCGCATAGGCCACCAGCTTGCGGCCGTGGCCCTGGTTTTTGTGGGCCCGGCTCACGAAGAGACAAGCCAGCTCCGCGACCTTTCCTTTGGCCCCGTCATCGTACAGATGCACGGCCACAGTCGCCACCAAGTTGCCGTCCAGCTCGATGACAAAGAAGTCGTTGATGCCTTTTTGCAACTGCTCCCGCGTGCGCGGAGCCAGGGCCGCGTCCTCTACGGACTGGCGCATCATGTACATCAGGGACGGGATGTCCCCCACCCTGGCCCGGCGGATCTGCTGGTACTCGTCCGCATGGATCATCGTCCCCACGCCTTCATTGCTAAAGAGCTCCGCCAGCAGCACCTCATCGTGCTTGCCATCGATGATGTGCACCCGCGCCACCCCCTCGCCACAGGCCAGGGAGGCGTAGCGCAGCTTGGAAAGCAGGCTTGGGTCCATCTGCGGATCCCGGCGTCTCACGATCTCCCGCGCCTGTTTGATGGAGAGCTGCGCCAGCCGCTGTCCTTCCGCATTCATGAGCCCGTCTTCCGCCACGAAGATGACTTTGGCCGCGTCGAGTGCGAGCGCCACCTCCACGGCCACGGAGTCGGAGTTCAGCCGCAGGGTCGTCCCCCGGCCGTCATAGCCAAAGGGCGGCAGCACCGGGATGATCCCCTCTTTCAACATCGCCAGCAGCATGCGCGCATCCACCCTCTCGATCCGGCCCGTGTGCTCCTGATCCTGCCCCTCAATGACCCCGGCAGGGTGCACCGCCAGCGCATTGGGCACCGCCACCCGCAGTTCCAGCGCGGTTAGATCCGCCACCAGCTCACTGGTCAGCCGGGAGATCGCGTCCGCGCTAACTTCCAGCGTCGGCGTGTCCGTCCGGCCCATGCCGTCATCACTCGTCAGGGCAATGCCCCGAGCCTCCGCCAACTCCCGGATTTGGAGCCGCGCGCCAAACACCACCGCCACCTGAATATTCAGCGACTGCAAGACCGCGATATCCTGGAGCAGGCTCGTGAAGTTGGGCAGGCGCATGACCGCGCCGTCCAGAGCGATGACAAATATCTTCTCCCGGAACTGTGGGACGTATTGGAGAATGCCTCTCAGGTCTTCGAACTTGCTCATGTCAACGTAGGACTCCCACCATCCACCCGATTCGTGGAGTTACAAGGGGGGAGCAGGAAATCCCAAACGCCGCGTACCGTCGCTCCGTCGCCGCAGACGCCGCCTGCCAATTAGTTCGGCAGGTTCGCCGTGTAGGCGGCTGTGGTGTCCTGCTTCGACTGCGGCGTGCGGAAGCACAGGGCCACCGCCACGGTGACGAAGGTGCCCAAAGTGATCCGCCATGGGAAGGCCAGTACAAAGGGCTTGTCTATCCCAACGGCATTCTGCACGCCCAGGACGTTGCTGAGGAACAGCACCGCCAGGAAACCGCAGCTCATCGCCACGATGTTCATCTTGTCGGAACCGCGCGTCTTCGTCAGCACGGCCACCAAAAAGATGCCCAGCAAGGAGCCGAAGGTGAATCCAAGAATGCCCAGGACCAGCGGAATGATGGCCGCCTTCGGGTGATGGGCCATGTAGTAGGCGGTCGCCACTCCCACCAGGATGATAAGAATAGCGAAGAGCACCGTGCTCCACCGCAGGACGGAAATCCGCTGGGACTCCGGCGCATCGGCCGGCAGGCGGGGCAGGATGAAGTCTCGTGAAAAACTGGTGGCGAGAGCATTCAGCGCGGTGCTCAGGGAGCCCATGGCCGTGGCCATGATCCCCGCCGTCACCAAGCCCCGCATCCCCGCCGGCATCTCCTTCATGATGAAATAGGGGAACACCTCCCGCGACTCCGCCGGCATCCCCGGGTCCGGGAAAGCCTGGTAATAAGCATACAGCAAGACGCCGATCAGGATGAATGCGGAGACCAGCGGCAGATCCACGATACCGGAGAGGATCGTGGCAAAGGCGCTCTGGCGGCGGTTCTTGGCCGTGAGCATCCGCTGCACCGTGTCCTGGTCGATGCCATGCGTGCTCATCGTCACGAAGGTGCTGCCGATAATCGCCGCCCAGATGGTGTACTCAGACGTGAGCACGTTCTTGATCCATTCCCAAATCCCCGGGCTGTCCGGCTGGGCAAAGTCAAAGAACACCGGGCTCTTGATCACTTCCCCCACCGTGGTCCAGCCGCCTGGCACCTTGTAAAGCAGGTAAGGAATCGTAAAGGCCAGGGCCGCCACGAGCACCCCCACCTGGATGAAGTCCGTCCAAATCACCGCGCGAATGCCGCCGACCGAGGTATAGACCGCTGTCAACAGAGTCACCAGCACCACCGCACCCGCATAGAGCCAGAACTTCGTATCCGGCGCCACCGGGGCCCCGGTCCACATCGCGTAAGCCAGGACGATAATGATGGCAGACACATAGAGCCGCGTGCCCATCGCCAGCACCCGCGTGACCATGAAGGTGATCGACGCGAACTTCCGCGTCATGGGACCGAACCGCGTGCCTAGAAACTCATAGAGCGACACCACGTTGTGCCTGTAGAACACGGGGATGAACAAGAAGCTCACGATAATCCGCGCGATCACCGTGCCGATCGCGAACTGCGCATAACTCCAGTTCTGCTTGCTGAAGCCCGTCTCCGGCGCCCCCAGGAAAGTCGCGGCACTGATCTCCGCCGCGATGATGGAGGCCAGCACCGCCCACCACGCCATCTCCCGGTCCCCCAGCGCGTACCCTTCCACGCTCTTGTTCTTCCGGCTCTGCATGAGGCCGATGGTCATGATGACGCCGAAGTAGAGAAGGATAACGAGGATGTCCCACGCAAAATTCATGCGCCGACCATGGAGGAAGGTACTTCAGACGGCAAGAGATAAGGCGAGCCACGAGGAGGTGGCGGCACCGTACCCCTTTTTCGCTCACCCCATCCCCGATCTGGCACGGTCACTGCTTTTGCAGACCGTCCAATCATGTCCTTGCGAACCACTTTTGCCTGCGCCCTCGTCCTGCTGGGTCTCTCCCTGACAGGTCCGAATGTCACCGCGGCTGCGGCGACGCTTCCGCCCGAAGCTGTCCGAGCCAAGATCGTCGAAGCCCTCACCAAGGATGACAGCCAGGTGCAGGCGGAGTTGATCCGCAGCCTTTCCCTGAACGGAGGACCCACCGCGGTCGAACTTCTCGACCAGTGGAAAGAGGGGGCCTACTACCTCTATGAAGACGAGGCGGGAACCATCATCCCCGTGACCCTCACCGGGGAAAAGGATGCCGAAGGTGCCCAAGCCGGCGTCAAGGTGCTGGATGGTCAGCCCCTCCTCGATGCCACGGGCAAACCCGTCATGGTGGACCCGCTGCTCGTCAACTTGGCTGAGACGGACTCCAACATCCGCCGGGCGATGAAGGACGTCACGGACATGGCCGCGCTGGCCAGCCCGGACACGGAGACCCGCCTGAAGGCCGTGCAAAACATGGGCCTGGAGCAAAATGTGGAAAAGCTGCCTGCTTTGGAAGCCCTCTACGCCCAGGAGACCGACGGCACGATCAAAGAGGCACTTCTGGAGGCCATCTCCCTCACCAATCTCCGTTCCACCGACAACGCCGCCCGCATCAAAGCGTGCGAAAACTTGGGTGAGCTGGGATCCATTCCCAGCCAGGACGCCCTGAAGACGGTGCGCAATGAAGCGGAAAAAGCCGGCAACACAGAACTCGCCACCGCCGCCGTGCAAGCGCTCGACAAAATCGCCACCCACCTGAATCTCGTCAATACCGCCGGCACCATGTTCCGCGGTCTCTCGGCCGGCTCCATCCTTCTCGTGGTTGCCATTGGCCTGGCCATCACCTTCGGCCTCATGGGCGTGATCAATATGGCCCATGGTGAACTTCTCGTCGTCGGGGCCTACACCACCTACATCGTGCAGTGCGTCTTCGGGGCCGGTCTCACGCTTTCGCCCTTTAACCAGTTCACCTTCACGATCCCGGGCATGAACACCGCGGGCGGCACCTTCAGTCTCTACTTTCTGGTCGCCCTGCCGTGCAGCTTCCTCGTGGCAGCGCTCGTGGGCATCGGGCTGGAGCGCGGCATCATCCGCTTCCTCTACAAGCGGCCACTGGAGTCCCTCCTCGCCACTTGGGGCGTGTCTATCGTCATGCAGCAGCTCATGCGCCTCATTTTCGGACCCCAGAACGTGGCCTTGGAGAGCCCCTCCTGGCTCTCCGGAAGCTGGGTGGTGAATGATGTCTCCTTCGGCTGGAACCGGCTCTTCGTCGTCGGATTCGCCATCGGGATCATCGTCCTCACCTGGATGGTGCTCAACAAGACCCCGCTCGGTCTCCTCATCCGCTCCGTCATGCAGAACCGGGAAATGGCCTCCTGCATGGGCGTTCGGACGGAGCGGGTCAATATGCTCACCTTCGGCTTCGGCAGCGGTCTGGCAGGCCTCGCCGGGGCGTTTATTTCCCAGATCGACAACGTCGGCCCCTACACCGGCCAGAGTTACATCGTGGACTCCTTCATGACGGTAGTCGTCGGCGGCGTGGGCAACATCATCGGCACCGTCATCAGCGCCCTCGGCATCGGTGTGGTGGACCAGTCCCTCCAGCAAATCCTCGGGAACCCCGTGCTCGGGAAAATCCTCGTGCTCGTCACCATCATTCTCTTCCTGCAGTGGAGACCGCAGGGCCTCTTCGTCACCCGCAGCCGCAGCCTCGAATCCTAATGAACCGCCCCTTCCAAAGACGGGAAAGCATCATCTTTTTTGCTTTCGCCCTCCTACTCCTTGTCATTCTGCCGGTGGCCAGCACGCTCGGCTGGATCAGCCCCTTCACCCTCAACACTTGGGGCAAGTACCTTTCCTACGCCATCCTCGCCATCGCGGTGGATTTGCTGTGGGGGTACACCGGGCTGCTCAGCCTGGGGCAGGCGCTGTTCTTCAGCCTCGGCGGCTACATGATGGGCATGTACCTCATGCTCATGATTGGCAAGCTGGGCCAATATAAAAGTGACCTGCCGGACTTCCTCGTCTTCCTCGGGCATACCCAGCTCCCTGCCTTGTGGAAACCGTTCTACTCCTTCCCCTTCGCCATGCTCATGGTGGTGCTGGTGCCGGGCATCTTGGCATTCGTGTTCGGTTACCTCGCGTTCCGATCCCGGATCAAGGGGGTGTACTTCTCCATCCTCACCCAGGCCCTCACCTACGGCGCGGCGCTCATGTTTTTCCGCAATGACCTGAACATGGGCGGCAACAACGGCTTCACCGATTTCCGCTTCATCCTCGGGGCGGACATCCGCCACCCCACCACCCAGCGCACGCTTTTCATCGTCACCTCCATCGTGCTGCTCGGCGTGTACGCCGGCTGCCGCTGGCTCACCACCACCAAGTTCGGCCTCATCCAGCGCGCCGTGCGTGACAGTGAGAACCGCGTGCTCTTCTCCGGGTACGCCGCGGCGAACTACAAGCTCTTCGTCTTCGTCCTCTGCGCCATCATCGCCTCCATCGGCGGGGCCCTCTATGTGCCCCAGGTGGGCATTATCAACCCGAGTGAAATGACGACCCAGAAGTCTCTGGAAGCCGTCGTCTGGG
>Ga0351875_1122_pt1 | contig 19298 bp, 12 predicted proteins | sample BONcelFGM3001C14_FD_206784 | JGI IMG/M metagenome (GOLD analysis project Ga0351875, IMG submission 206784) | Enriched cells from coal bed in the Powder River Basin, Montana, United States - BONCAT cells FGM rep3 HSBNCT.FGM.300.1.C14 ... | reverse complement strand
AGATTCTGGCATAGGATTTACTGGTAAAATTGGAGAAGAAATTGATCTTGTCATTCCCTACGCCTATTTGGATATCTTTTTTTCTGAAAATTTGCACTTAGTTGTTTTTGTTCAGGATCAAGCCTTGAAAAAAATATATCAGAGTTTTCGCCTGCCCCTGTCTACGGTACAAGAGCATCGTTTTGACCTCCGATCTTTGACTGATCCATTGCAAAAGGTCTTGGCTGGAACAAGCATAGCACATCAGTTTTATGTATATAACCCAAGCATTTATCCTATGAAACTCACTGCAAAATACAGCTCTGAATTCTCAACTGAAGAGGCAGTAGAATTTGATCTTGCTCCTTTCTCAGAAGCATCTTTTCCTGTGAGTATAATGGTGCCTGAAACTTATTTGCCTGGGACGGAGATCTCTTATGTTTTTGAAGTTGAAAGCAAAACTTTTTCTCTCAAAAAGGCTCTTCAGGGAAGATATCAAATTATGGAAGACCTGGATCCGGATTTTGAGATCAAGCTGGAGCATGCTGGGGATATAACTGTTTTATCTGGAGAATCCTTACAAGTGGGCGTCCAAGTATTAGCTGCTCCATACTTTGAAGATACCGTTGAACTTATTTTGGAAGGTGAAACTGATGTTTTACAGGAATATAGTTTTGAAAAAACGCTAGGTAGCTTGCCCTTAGATACTGTTTTAACGATGAAAGTTCGCAATGAAGCATTCAAAGATAATGTCCGTTTTACAGTACGAGCAATCGGAGGAGAGCTTCAGCGTACCGCTGATTTTGTTTTAAACATCAAAAAGAACCCAGCTTACTTCCCCCCAGAGCTTATTCTTTTTGAGCCTGAAGAAAATCTTTTAACCAATCAAAAAGAATTATTGATTCGTGGAAAGACAGATCTGGAAAGCACATTAACTATCAACGGAGATGCTGTAAGCTTACAAAAGGATGCCAGCTTTGAAATTCTGTATCATCTTGTCGAAGGTATTAATGAGATCAAACTTAAGGCTGTTAATGCAAAAGGCTTATCAAGTCAGTTAATGCTGACAGTCACACTGGATACCCAAGCTCCTGAAATTAACTGGATTAACCTTCCTGAAGTCACTCATTCGAAGGAGTTTATTCTAAAAGGAAAGACCGAACCTGAAAATCTTGTGTTTTTTATCGATGAGGTTGTAGTTGTTGATGGTGAAGGTTATTTTGAGGTACCTATTGATCTTATTCGTGGAATTAATTATCTTGAATTTCTGGTCATCGATCCTGCTAAAAATGAAACACTCTACTTGTTGGAGATTCGACAGATTATCCTGATTCGGCTTATGATTGGAAAGGCTGTAATTGAGATTAACGAAGAGGAGCGTCCACTTCCTGCTGCACCCTACATAAAAAATAGTCGGACTATGGTACCGCTTCGAGCACTATCAGAAGCTTTTGGATTTCAAGTGGAATGGGTGGCAGAAAAGCAGGAAATTATCTTGACATTAGATCAAAAAAGGATTCACTTTTACATTGGTAAAACTCAGGTTTTGCTTAATGAGGAAGTACTTACGATTGATGCAGCTCCTGAGATTGTGAATAGTAGTACTTTTGTGCCATTGAGAGTGGTGTCAGAGATAATGGGTGCTCGTATTGAGTGGAATGCTGCTGAGCAGTCTATTCGGATAGAGTATTAAAGGTATGCAACAAGTGGAGGGGAATTGAAATGAAAAAGCACAAAAAGAACCAACATAAAAAAACCAAGCATTATGGCCGCAAACCTCAATCAAAGGGAAATTCGTGGATTTTCCCTTTGATTGTATTTGGGGCTGCTGGGCTTTTCTTTCTTATCTATGTATTTATGATTTACCCCTCGATGTCCAACGCCAGCAATAATCCTCCCAAGGCTCGGGTAGAAAAAAAAGCTGTAGGGGATGCTTCTCTTTTAAACAATTATCCTTTTGAAGTGAAAAAAAATGTTCCCACTTTGGTGGATATTGGTCGAGGTACATGCGCTCCCTGTAAAGCTATGGCGCCCATTATTAAAGAGTTGCAGAGCGAGCTATCGGGTAAAGCTAATGTTATCTATATTGATTTGACCAAACACCCTGAAGCAGGGATGGATTTTGGGATTCAGTCGATTCCTACGATTCTTTTTTATGATGCTCGTGGCAAAGAAGTCAAACGTCGCATAGGTTTTACTGCTAAAGATGAATTACTCAATGAGCTTCAATTGGCGGGGATGAGATAGCATAGCACAAAAGAACCGTCCCCTTGTGTTTAACCGAAGGAACACAAGGGGACGGTTCTTTTGTGCTATTGATACTCGGGAGAGTTGAGCAGATGTCTACCATCGCAGAAGGGCATATTGCCAGATTGACCGCAACGACAGAGGGTAACTCGATGGCGGATTTCGTAAGTAAAACCAGTCGAAGAAATGATGGGAATACCTCCCTTGACCCAGATAGCTCCTTGATCGGTATAACCGTTTTCTTCAATAATGCTGATCGAAGGATCAAAAAAGGGTTCAAGGGTTTTTCCAGTCTTGGTATCAATGGGTACCAAACGTCCTGATGGGCAATGTTGTATGGCTTTCAGTGTTTGTTCATATTGCTTTGGTTTGAGAGCTTTTTCTATCTGATTCCACACATTACGATTGATATTACAAAAATTGGCCAGCATACATAGGCTTCTAAGGTCTTTCATGCTGAGACTGGGACCATGGATCATCTTCATTGCCTCATCGAAAGGTCGTACATCTGCGACTTCCTCTCCGATAAATCCTTCCTTTTGGTGGGATCCATCACAGAAGGGGGGTGTTTTTGTCTTTCCGCAGCGACAAAGAGCATAGGAGTCCATTAAAGGGTGGGCTTGGTAAAATTTCCAGGAAACCGGGAAACTAAAAAAATTGAGTACTGCTCGGGCATGATCCAAGGGTATGCTACCTTTAACCAGATAGGGTCCATTTTTCAGAATTTTTATTTCATGCATGACATTTTCCATACCAATTCATCACTGGTACTTTTCTGCCAGCGATAAAAGTTGTGAATGGGAAGGCTTTTGTTTTTTTCCTCCCATGCTCAGGACCTTAACCAGTATTTCCGCTGCTTTTTCAATCGTATCGGCTAAACCAAAAGCAAGATCCAAGCTACTACCAGCACAGAAAATCCCATGATGAGCCCATAAAACTGCATTGACCCGCTTCATGAGGTTTTGACTAGCCTGTGCAAGCTCCAGGCTTCCTGGTAGCATCCATGGCAAGACTCCAAGACCCTCAGGGAAAACGATGATACATTCACTCAGCATTTCCCAGAGTTCTCGAGTTATTAGCTCTTCGTTTAAAGGCAGGATAAAACTCAGCGCGATAATATTAGCAGGATGAGCATGCAGTAGGGCGCAACTGTTTTCCGGGTGTTTTTCTTTTTTAACCGCATGGGTCATCAGATGGCTGAGTAATTCACTGCTGGGATGGGCGCCTTCCTTGAAGCCCCATACCTTATGATAAGCATTGCCATCAGGATGGATCTGCACCATCCCGATGTTGGATTCAGGGTCTTTACTCACGTTTTTCATAAACTTACCACTAGCTGTGATAAGAAAAAAATCCTCTCCCAGGAACGGCAAGCTGGCATTGAGGGGCAGGTAGTTTTCTTCCAGCGATAGAAAAGGCAAGAAAGGTGCAAGCTCTGTTTTACTCAGGCGGTAGCTCAGGTTTCCTCCGTTTCTTTCGTGCCATCCCTTGAGCCATCCTTCGTGACAGGTATTAATAAAGCTCGCCATAGGTTCAAGACTTAAAATTTCTTTGTTCATTTCTGCTTTAATGAAGCGCTCAGTTGATATTGGGTGGAAGTAGTCAGCAAGGGGTTGTGAATTAGCATATAAAGAGGATAAGATAGCTTACTGGGGATTTCAAGGTTCCATTCCTGATCCTGGATGAGCTCCAAATGTTCACCAAAGCTTGGTGATTTGCCGGCAAGGAGGCTTTCAAGCCCCTCTTGATCCAAAATCCACACTTGAAGCTTGTTTTGAGTGCTTTTCCAATACTCCATATAGCCCAAACGAGTAAAATAGGCATCAATCCAGGGAATATGACGCTGTTCACTGTTTAAAAAACGAAGCTTAAAATTCCAGGTATGGAAGCTCTGCTCAGGATGCTTTTCTTTAAGGTGAAGGCTTAGCGAACTCGGGTTATTTTGCGTAAAAATGGAGTCCGCTTTGGCTGGAATTTGGAGTTGGATGGCCTGAGGGTAGCTTTTCTCCTTGAGAGGCAAAAAGGATTGCACACTACCAATGCGGGAGACAGCATGAACCGTCATATTTTGGTGCCCCACCTTTTCAATACGGCATAAGCCGTTTCCATCGGTATATCCAATAGCAGAAATAAAGGGGATGGGCTGGTATTTGGCTTCCATGGGCCAATGGCTCCAAAGCTCAATTCGTGCTCCATCCAGGGGCTTTCCTTCTTGGTCATAAACGTAAAAGTTGAGATCGGATAGTTTCTCCGCTGGATTGTAGGGCAGGGTGGAGCGTTTGACGTGATCATACTTTCCATTGCCCTCCCACGCCATAGGCCAGGAAAAAACACGTTGACCCCAGTGGTGATAATATACCAGTGAATCTCCTATGTATTCTTCCCAGCTTTTTACATTGTCAGCTTCTCCAGCGGAAGCATCCACATGCTGCCATGCTCCATCCCAAAAGTTGTTAAACTGATGGTCCTCGCCCAGGGCAACTATGATGATGGTGGGGATGTTGACTGCTCTAGCGGCTGCTTCAAACATTATGGACCATTCTCCACACCAAATGCCCACTTTTTCATTGAGTAGATTGTGGTAGATATTGTACCAACCCCGGGGTTTTTCACCCATGTGCCAGATGCCTCCGATATCGACTTTTAGCCAGTAGAGGATATTCCAGGCAGCTTCATAGAGGGTTTTGGAGTCTTTTACCCGCGACAGGAGCGTGACCTCGTAGGTGCTGTCGTAGGGCAAATAGCTTCGATAAAAGTTTTTCTGATACAAAGTTTCATAAACACTAGGCACCATCAGATAGCGATTGAGCATCACCAGATAGGGGTAGTAGATGTCTTCGGGCATCTCTTTCCAGCCCTCTTCAGTGGCATAAGATAGGGTAGTGCTTTCGTCTTTTTCAAACATTTGGACATAGGCAAGCTCTTCTGCAATTTTGTAAACTCCTTCTGCGTTTTCGACCAGAAGGTGAAGTAGGTCAAGATGAATATAGGAGAGCAGATCCTGGCTTTGAAAATTGGCAATACAATAGACCACTTCGTCGATATAGGGGGCTTTGAGTTCTCGAATAAAGGTAGCCAAAGTCTCGATTTCATTCTGATACTGCCCATAGGCAAAAAGGATGTTTCCATCGCGATGATAGCCTGAGCCCCCAAAGAATCCAGTAAGGGGGTTATTCGAGGCACCTGATTCCAAGCGCATCCATTGAGGGTTTTTTGCGGTGCCATACTGGAGGAAAAACATCAGGGGGTCAGGAGCGCTATGGACGATAAGGTCTTTTCTGCCATCCTGGTTGATATCAAAGAAGGTAAAGGAAGAAGGCTGAGGAAGGGTGCTGTTCCATAGGGGGAAGGAAGTCAACACGGGAGGATTGTTAAAGTTTTTACTAAGGATAAAGCTGGAAAGATCCCCCTCGGAGCCAGTAAGCAGTATTAAGATCCTGCCATCGGGTAGCAGTAAAGAAGCTGGAGAAGCATTCTGGCTTACAAAAACACCTTTGCGCAGTATTTCTTCTCCCCAGTTTTCCTCCCAATATGGAAAAAAGTCTTTATCGATTGTCCATAGCTCATCTGTTAAGATCAAGGCGTCCAGTGTACCTTTTTCATAGCCTAAGATGAGCATGGCTTGGTCTTGGTATAGGAGAGAGGACAAGCGGACCGAGTTATGGGTTTCTTCGGCAGTATAGATAAGTTTTGGGGCTGAGAAGCTGAGATTACCTTTTTGTGTGGTGTTTTGGCAATGATAGATTTCGCTTCCTTTGGATAAAAATAGGTCGGAAAGCCCTTTGCCCTCGAGATCCAGCAGGGTGATATGGATAGCTTGATCGCCTGATAAATTTAATTGAAGCGTGGATTTTCGCTCCAGGGCACTTTTGCCAGGGTATTTGTGGGATTTATAAAAGGCTAAATTTCCAGCACCAGTATGGATCAGCAGGTCTTCAATTCCGTCCTGGTCTAGATCTCCAGCAGTGATAAAAGCGCTGGATCCTGCCTGGACGGGTCCATGATGCAGGGAGTAAAACTGCTTGCTTAAATCGTTGTGTAGCCAGCGAGGTGCTTTTAGAATAGCCTCCTGGGCGGTTTTAGACAGCTCAAAGGGGAGAGGATAAGGGTTTTTCAGCCCCTTTTCATTGGAAAGCTCGAGAATGTCATATTCTCCAGGGTTTAGCCAATGGTAGGGGTGGTCGGTTTTGGCTTCGAAGGAATACGTAGGCAGTAGCAAAAAGCTTGCGAGCAACAGTAAGGGTAAAAGCACCGCGATCCATCTTTTTTGCCAGTTCATTTCATCCTCCTTTGAGTCGTAAAAAACAGCATCTCGCTCTAAGCTAATTTTATGGAGTTTTGTGGGATATGAAAGATTTGGACAAGGAATAAAAATGACGGGTTCAAAGAAAATAGCAGGAGTTTTCCTTATTCGTTTGCTTGACAGATTTTAATATCGAATTAAACTAATCACAAATAACAAATGTGCTAAATAGGAGCAATCGCTGTGTCTTATGGTAGTGCGTGTTTAAAGTCGAACAAGGGAAAACGAAAAACATCAGAGTGTTCGTGCTTTTTTTCCTTTCTTTTCGAGAGAGAGAGAGAGAGTTAATCGTTCTTCCTCGCTTATCTCTCGCATTTTGGCCTCGATACTCTCTCTGGTGCTGATCTTCCTTGTTTCCGTTCCCACTTCCTTTGCTCAAATGCTGGCTTCTCCCGTCTATTTCTCTGGACGGGTCTATCCCTTTTAGGAGGCTTACCAATGAAGGTAAAAGGACTTTGTTTCCGCTTGATCCTAGTTAGCATTGTATTGATCTTGTTTTGTCCCCTGTTACCTGGGCTTGCTCCTGCGACTTTTTTATTTCCTGATACCATTACACCTGCATTGACATCATATCCAGATTTACAGAATCATTTTTCTGGATACTTTACAGAAAACAAGGGGCAATGGGATGAAAGTATACTATATATGGGCATTACTTCTTTTGGAAAGGTCGCTTTCCAAAAGGATTCGATTATCTTCGAACTACTTGAGGAGTCCAAAACTACCCTGATGCAAGTCATCTTCGTATCAGGCAAGCCCCAAAGCATCTTAGGGAAGCATCTTCTTGCTCATCAAAGCAATTACTTCCTTGGTACGAAAATGGGAATTAAGTGTCGAAATTACCATCAGATCTATCTGAGCAATGTTTGGAAAGGGATTGATCTTGTGTATTCTTTTACTGAAAAGGGAGTGAAACAAGAATTCCATCTTCATTCAGGTGCTGATCTTGCAGATATCCAGTTGCAAATGAATGAAGTAGAGTTTTTGCCATACATGAATCCTGATTATCGTCCTATCAAACCATATATTTTCCCTGATATGCAAATTTCAGCATATACCTATGATTCATCAAGTGAGTGTGCTGTTTTACCTTACTACGACGGATCAGTTTTAGCCTTGAAGAGTGAGTACTATCCATTTTCGGATAAGCTGATAATTGAATCGTTCCTCTTTGCGACTTTCCTGGGAGGAAGTGGTAAGGATTTTATTCATTCTATTGCTGTGGATGAAGATGGGCATATTTACGCTACAGGGAGCATGCAAAGCCATGATTTTCCCCAAAAAAATACTTCTGGAGAGGTTTCAGATCAAGACAATGATCATCAAGTCAAAGGTGATAGCGATGTATTTGTTGCTAAACTGAATCCTTCGGGGACAGAGCTACTATATGTCAGTTATTTGGGAGGTGAAGGTTTGGATTCTGCCAACTCCATAGCTATCAATTCCCTGGATTGTGTTTTTATTACTGGACACACCTTCAGTCCTGACTTTCCCATGGATTATATAGAAGAAGGATCGTCTATTCCAGGATATGATAAGGATTTTAAAGGCACATCCTCTGCCTTTGCAGTAAAGCTAAATCCCACTGGTTCAGAAATTGCTTATTCCACTTTTTTAGGAGGCATAAAAGCTGATTATGCTGAAGCTATCGCAATTGATGCAAACGATAATGCTTATATTACTGGCTACACCTTCAGTCCTGACTTTCCCATGAGCAAAACGGTAGGAGGAGAGCCAGCTCCAGGATATGATCAGGATTTCAGAGGGCGCAATGCAACTTCATCAGCCTTTGTAGTGAAGCTAAATCCCAGTGGTACCGAGCTTTTATATGCTACTTTCCTTTCTGGTTCGAATTCTGAGATGGCACATGATTTAGCTTTGGATTTCGAGGGTAACGCCTACATCACAGGAAGAACTAACAGTCCCGACATCTTTACAAGTAAAGATCCTGAAAGGAATCAAGTTCCAGGCTATGATCAGAAATGGTCTAAAAATCAGACCCATATTGCAGGATTTGCAGTAAAGCTTAACTCAAGCGGAACAAAGCTTTTATATGCTACTTTTTTGGCAGGAAGCCAGGATGAAGCAGGACAAGCCATCCAGGTGGACAAGAAGGGTTGCGCTTATATTGCAGGCTGGACCAGTAGTCCTGACTTTCCCATGAGCAAAACGGTAGGAGGAGAGCCAGCTCCGGGATATGATCAGAATTTTAAAGGCTTAATAGATCCCGTGTGGGGACCTTCCAGAAATGCATTTGTAGTTAGACTAAATGCTACAGGAACCGAGTTTGTCTATGCTACCTTTTTAGGAGGTAGCGGAGTAATGTATGGGGATTTTGCAGAAGACATTGCCTTGGATGGTCAAGGGAATTTGTTTATCACAGGCAGAACCACAAGCTCAGACTTTCCCATGAGCAGGACACTTGGAGGTGAGTCAGCCCCAGGATACTCTCATGCATACAACAATCAAGATGCTTACCTTGTAAAACTAAACTCCTTCGGAACTGAGCTTCTGTATGCTGCCTTTTTAGGAGGCAGTAAGTTGGATTGGGCTCGATCGCTTGTAGTGGACAAACAAGGTCAAGTTTATGTAGCAGGCTACACCTGGAGCCCAGATTTTCCCATGAGCAAGACACTTGGAGGTGAGTCAGCCCCAGGATACGATCAGGAGTTAAAAGGTGAAATAGCCGGCTTTATTATTAAGCTTGCTCAGACCACTTATGGGATTCATATCGTCTTAACGATTGGATCGAAGATAGCTACTCTCAATGAGAAAAGCTTTGAACTGGATGTGGCACCTATGATTATCTCCAGCAGAACTATGGTGCCATTACGTTTCATTGCTGAAGGATTTGGAGCTCATGTAGCATGGTTCCCTGAATCCGACAGAGAGATTCAGTTAATACTTGGAAATCAACGTATTCGTTTGTGGATAGGGAAAGCCCAAGCTCTTGTTGAAACTTTATCAGATTCCAACCAAGTTCAAAACACAAAAGAGCTTGTCTTGGAAGTTGTTCCAAGTATCATTCAAGGGAGAACTTTGGTGCCCCTTAGATTCATTGCTGAGAGTTTTGGTGCAGTGGTCGAATGGGACGGAGAGAAGCAGAGAATTGAGATATTGTTTAAAGAATAATGAGAAGGTGCACTGAATATGGGGCAAAATTTTGCAGTGGGACTTTTGCTTGTTACTTATAGTTTATGAAGAAGATTAATCTTCATTCAAGGAGAGCAAAATGAAATTATATCGATACCTTTCTATTCTCTTGTGTCTCTTATGCCTGCCCTGGCTGGGCAACTATCCTCAAGCAAGAGCAATCACTGAGGTTAGGGTGGAAGCTATCCCCAACATTGCTGGAGCCCCCGCTATTTATAAGTTTCACTTTTCCATTGAAAAAAAGGTGGAACGGCTGGATTGGATAACTCTCTATTTTCCAGCTGAAATTGAATTTCCCCCACCTCCCGACCCCAACATTATTCCGCCTCCACGCCCTCCATGGCCTCCTCGTGACCCCTGCTGCCCAGGAAAGGAACCTGTTTTTGACTATGAGAAGAAAACCATCACTTTTGAATCCCCTATTGAAATCGATCCAAAGATCGAAGGATATAGGGATATTATCATCACAGTACCTTTGGATTTTGGCATCCGCAACCCTGAGAAAAGTGGCTCTTATATCTTTGGTATCGCTACCAAACCTGAACCGGAGAAAGTCGAATCGGAAGCTGTTGAAATTATCGCTCCAAGCGATCAGCGGAAGATTATTTCCTGCGAAGTGAAGTCAGGATCCAGCAAGGTCAAAATCCTTGAGTCCAATGTTTCCTGGGCAAAACAGTTAGAGATAGCGTCTTCTCTTGATTTACTCAGCAGTGCTTCTTCCTCAGCATTTTATATTTCAACCGAGGATATTGCCTCTGTTTTTGATGCCCATGCCTTGAAATCAATTGATAGCAAAAACAAGGTGAATCATTTTCAGTGGATTTTTCGATCCAATGAACGAGTGCGTTTTTCCTATACTGAAGCAGGAAATTCCGGACGATTAGATTTTTCCCCCTTGTATATCAATGGCAAAGAGTATCCATGGAAGCATCCTCCCCGAATGGAAAAAAAGTCTTCCGGGGACCGAGCACAGGCTGTTTTTGTTGATATCGCAGGTATTCTTATTCATCTGAATTGTATTCGCAATATTCAGAGCAAGGATCGAAGCTTGTATTTTGAGGACAGCTTTGGAAAAAACTATGCACTGGATTATTGGAATGCAAATCTGAGAATAGTCCAAGCGGGGGAAAACTACTCCTATGACTATTATCTCTGGAGTCCTGTGCAGATAGTTAACGCAAGAATGCGCATAGATTTAAGCTTTTTTGTATTTCATTTGCTGGATCTGCATAAAGTGGTTTACGATCAGTATGAGCCCTATCAATGGGAGATAAATTATTTTTGCTCCGATTTTCGTGCCAAGTCCTGGAATTTTCTCTTTTATTACGATTCGAGCCCTCACAAGGAGAAACTTAAAGATGTGATACCTTTAGAAATCAATGGAAAGCTCCTGCAGTGGAACCCGATTATCCTGGATTCCAAAAATGAACTGAAGCGAGAGGTGGAATATACTCAGGTGCTGGCTCCCCTGCGCAGTTTTTTTGAAGCCATGAAGGCTACGATCGAGTGGAATGAAACCGAGGAATCAGTGAAGATTAGTTTCCCGTAGAAGTAATCGATACAGTCCAATTTGTAAAATAGAGTGTCGCAAAGTCTACGTCCCCGTGCGACAATTTAGGATAGTTTCATGCTGAGGTCGAGGGAGGTGACGTGGTGGGTCATGCTTCCGGTGGAGATAAAATCGGGTTGGAGACGGGCATAAGCCTCAATATTGTCGAGGGTAATGCCTCCAGAGATTTCGATGAGTGCTTTGCCTTTCAATAGCGGTATGGCCTGGGCAGCCTTTTCGAGTGTGAAATTGTCGAGCATGATGATATCAGGGTGAAAGGGTAAAGCATCGAGGGCGTCTTTCAGCGAACTGACTTCGATTTCAAGTTTGAGCATGGGGTTTTGATTCTTGTTTTTCCACTTTTCCAGGATAGCGCTGACGCCTCCTCCTGCTTTTACGTGGTTGTCTTTGAGCATGATGAGATCCGACAGGCTGTTGCGGTGGTTGAAGCCTCCTCCGATGCGAACGGCATATTTGACCAGCGCACGATAGTGAGGAAGTATTTTGCGCGTATCCAGCAATTTTACTCCATAGGGTTGGAGGATGTCTTGCAATACCTTTGTCTGGGTGGCAATCCCGGACAGGTAGCTTAAAAGGTTGAGCAGTAAGCGTTCGCTTCGAAGCAAGGCACTGGTTGGTCCATTTAGATGACACAGCTCTTGACCGGGGGAAATAGGGTCCCCATCTGACACCAAACAATCCACCTGGCACCCAGGATCCATGTAGGCAAGGAACTGTGGTATCAAGGGGAGTCCACAAATAATACCCTGAGCTTTTGCAAGCAATCGGCCTTTTGCATAAGGTTGACTTTGCCCTGCCAAATCGCTTGCCACATCCCCATAAGGGGCATCTTCAAGAAAGGCATCTTCTATCCAGCGGGAGGGTAATTTGATCATGATTAACCTCTTTTCTCGTAGTTTAATACTAAATCGTGCCCATGGGTTTGATGGCTTAGCACCAGGGATTTTTGGTATTCTTCCTTCATTTCGGGATAGTCCGAGCGATGATGACAACCCCGGGATTCTTTGCGGTAGAGGGCAGCCACCGTAACCAGATAGGAGGTGATGCATAGCATTTTACGGGAATATTGCTGGTCGGTGGGATGTAGCGAAAGCATAGCATAGCGATAATAAGGGCTGAGATAGGCAAGATATTCGGTCAGATCTTTTTCCTTGCGCTCAATCCCAAGATATTTCCAGTTGAATGCTTTGATATCGCTTTCGGGGGGTAGTATTAGCGTGGAAAGCTCAGAATGGCGGGAAGGCCTGCTTAAGGTGATGGGGGTTGGCGGAGCGCTGGCTTCCATATGTTTTGCAGCGCGTTTGCCAAAAACCAAGGCATCCGCCAGAGAGTTGGATGCCAGTCGGTTGGCTCCATGAAGCCCGTTGCAAGCTACTTCGCCTATAGCATATATGCCAGGAATACTGCTTTCTCCGTAGGTGTTGGTGCGAATCCCCCCCATGGTATAATGAGCGGAGGGGTGTATTTTTACTGGGTGAAGCGTTGGATCTACTCCTCTTTCCATACAAGTGGCATAGACTCCGGGAAACTTTTTTTTAAGTAGGTCAGAGCCTATTGGTCTCATGTCAAGGTAAATACCATCATTACCCTGTTGTCGGATTTCCTGAATGATGGATTTGCTTACAATGTCTCTTGATGCAAGGTCTTTTTCGGGGTGATAGCGTTCCATAAAGGTTTCGTTTTGGCTGTTGAGCAATACTGCTCCTTCGCCTCTTAATGCTTCCGTCAGGAGAAAAGGCTCGAAGCCTGGCTGTGAAAGCACTGTGGGGTGAAATTGCACAAACTCCAGATCTACCAGGTTGAGCCCCCGATTAAAGCCCAGGGCAAGGACATCTCCGTATAGGCTGGATTCGCCAGTACTACTGCCGTAAATACCTGAATAACCCCCTGCGCCCAGCACAAGATAGGATGAACTGACCTGATAATAAGAGCTATCGTGATAAAGCAGACAGCCTGAATAGTGTCCTTTATGGATAAAAAAATCACTAAACCAGGTTTGCTCTCGTATTTGAATGTTGGATTTTTGTTTTATTTGTTGGAGCAGAAAAGTAAAAATAGCTTTTCCAAAGCGATCTCCTGTGCTATGAAGGATTCTGCGTCTGGAATGAAAGCCTTCCAAACCCAGCATAAAAGAACCATCCGAATTTTTATCAAAGGGGAAGCCCATCTGATCAAGCTCAAATGCTCGGTCTATCATTTCATATGCCAGAATTTTGGCTGTTTCTCTGCTACTCAATTCTTTGCCTGCCCTGAGGGTATCCAGGAAGTGTAGCTCTGGGGAGTCGGTTGGTCCCATGGCTGCGGCAACTCCACCCTCTGCTCGAATTGTATTGCAGGATTGGGCAAGGGACTTGGTGATCATCAGGATTTTCATTCTTGGATCTAGGAACAAGGCGGTAGCTAAACCAGCTATTCCTGTCCCTACAATGACAATATCAAAATGCTCATGTTCCATGAATTATGCCACTTCAAGCATTCTTGCAATGGATTGTCTGGCTTTTTTCATCAGAGAGTCAGAAAGAATGATTTCATACTCTTTGTTTTCCATGCAAGCCAGAAGGGTGGTGAGGGTAGTTTTTTTCATGTTGGGGCAATAGAGTCTTGAGCTAAGTAGATGAAAACTTTTACCAGGAACGAGAGTCTTGAGCCTATAAATCATCCCTTCTTCGGTACCGATAATGAATTTGTTGGAAGGGTGCTCTTTGGCAAGGGTGACCATGCCCCCAGTACCAGCTATATAATCGCTGGCATCTCTCACTTCTTTGCGACATTCAGGATGAACAATAACAGGTTCGTTGGGGTAGCAGTTTTTGGCTTGCACCAGATCTTCTTCTCGAATCATGTAGTGGGTGGGGCAATAACCTGGAAACAGGATGACTTCTTTGTTGCTATGTTCGGCTACGTAGCCCCCCAGACCCTCATCGGGTATAAAGATGATTTTTTTGTTTGGAAGTGATTCTACGATTTTCAGGGCATTGGCTGAAGTGCAACAGATATCGGATACTGCTTTTACTTCAGTGGATGAATTGACATAACAAACCACACTGGCATCGGGGTGTTGCGCTTTAAGTTTTTTGACATGTTCGGGATTAATCATATCTGCCATAGGACAGCCTGCCCCCTCTACAGGAAGAAGTACTGTTTTTTCAGGAGCAAGTATTTTGGCTGTTTCTGCCATAAAAGAAACTCCACAGAAAACGATGATATCTGCTTGAGTTTCTGCAGCTTTACGACTCAATTCAAGAGAATCGCCAACAAAATCAGCCAAATCCTGTATTTCTGGTCGTTGATAGTTGTGGGCTAAAATGACTGCATTCAGTTTTGCTTTTTTTTCTTCAATTTTTTTGCGGATTTTGGTAGTTTCATTCATTTGTCATACTCCTCTTTTCAGTGGAGATCATCCTAAGCTCATGCTTGCCCTGAGGCAACATAAAGCTGATACGGTCCCCATGGTGTTCGATGGGCAATGCTTCTTCTCCCCACCAAACTTCTTTTATCATGTCCAGATAGAAAAAAACTCGTGTTTCGGGAAGGCTGGCTTCATATTGCAATTGATATTCACCATCCATAGTATCTGATTGCATTGAAGATTGCATAGAAAAACTAATACGACGAGTGGAATAAAAAAAGCCCTTTTGCTGGCAGTTTAGAAAAGACCCATCGTTTAAATAGCATTCTTCAAGCTTCATATCCCTATGATTATAGCGTATATGAGAAAAAAAAGCATTGCTTCCCATTTGTTTGCCTTGCTGAATGCTTTGGTAGGGGTTAATAAAAAAGGTATCACTTAAGGATTTTGAAGAAGCATTGTGCTCAAGATAAAGCTCTTCTACCGAGCCGAAGGTTTTGTGGGTACTCGTTATACTGGACGGCAGATCTTGAGGATAGGCCTGGATTAGAAGGGACAGAAAGTTTTTACCCTGCTCGCTATATTGCAGATAGTCTTTTTGACTTTCCTGACCCCAGTAGGCAGAGTGCCAGCCCTTCTTCAACTCACGTTTCCAAGGATTTAGATGTTGAATTTTAATGATCAGAGTATCCAGATTGTTTTTTTGTCCAAAGAAACTCGAAGCAGGAGTTTGATTTAAAAAAACACCGCTTGGATGTAAACTGGATTGAATAAAGAGGGAGGGGGTAGCGCTTAGTTTGTCCATTAGCAATAGGTAGCCTTGAACATCCTCCTTATCCGGCATTAGAATAAAGTGTCTTTGGTGTTGAAGTTTAGGATATCGAAGATTCCAGTTGATATTCATATGAGCATACCCAACAGTGGAATTGCTTTGCCAGCTTCTTAAGGTAGTAGTTTCGATAGGACCCACTCCTCCGTTGTAGTATCCTTTTGGACCGTAGCGATCTATCATTAGAGTGTTATGGGCTTCTGCACTCACATAGTAGGATCGATGCTGACTTGTCCATCCTTCTGGGCCATAGCCGCTAACGTTAATTAGTGCTTTTTCGTCCATAAAAAACTGAAACGATCCGGCACTGTCATGTTCATGTAAGGAGAACTTATTTTTCCCTGCAAGAAAGAGATAATACGAATGGTTTTTCCCTTGACTGCGAAACACTGTCTGACTGTCTGAACTGAAAACTGCATGGGGAGGAAAGCTCAGTTCCGATTTTTCATCATTCGGACTCTTGAGAAGGAGTTCGAGATTAAGGAAAAACATTGAAAAATAGGAAGATTTGAGCAAATTCCAGGGATCTTGAGCGCTTTCCCATTGCCAGGGATGCTGTTGCTCATGCAGGAAAGGATAAAGGAATTTTTTGGGAAAAATGACCCTACTGGGCCACGAATCATCAATACAAGGAAGGAAGCCTTCGGGAGTTTCTATTTGGTGGGTCCATAAGACTAAATTTTGAAGTCGATCTGAAAAGCTGAAATCGCTAAATAGATTTAGATGAAGGCTATGAGAGAGGAAATAAGAAAAGGGAGCCAGAGTTTCCATAAGATAAACATAATAGTGGGTACCTTCATTGAGGACTCCCTCTGGGCTGATCTGGAAATTTAGGTAGTATTCCAAGACCTGAAGACTAAAGGTAAGCCAGGCTTGACTTTGCGAAGGATTTTGAACTCCAAGTAGTGCAATAGTGCCTAGAATACAAGCTGCACGGGTCACATGGTTGTTGCCTTGAGAAAAGGGATATTTCTGCATCCAGTATAAGCAAGTTTGTTTTTCTATTTCTGCGATTATAGCTTGTTTGCTTTCCCTGAGCACTCTTAGTGGCAGTGCTTCCAATATCCAGACCTATAAAACTTATGCTGAAGTTTCTCCCTATTATTCGTCTACCGAGCCCATCGTATACCAAACATTATCCTCCAATGGCGAGCAATTGCTTTTTTGCATTCAGGGCCAACAACAAAAGCAGTTGGCAGTTTATTTGGCTCAAAGCAATGGTACTCGTTTATTCAAAGTTTTTTCTTCTGCCTATTACAGTGTAGGAAACGAAGAAATATACTTTGCTCCAATTAATAGCCCTCCAGCGATTAGTGGAAATGGAGAAATCGTCGCACTAGGCGTCAGAGCAAGCCTGGATATTAGTCGCCGAAATGACTGGATAATGGTCTACAACACTAAAACTCAGCGAAGGATTTTTGTTCAATTGCGTCAATTGATCTCAGGCACCAACTATGCAAAACTCCCCGAAACAAACTTTAAGCAAACTATCCTGTCCATGGACTTTGAGGGAAAATATTTGGTGTGCCAGATAGAGATAGGGCTTGACACCCCCTCATGCAAATCATATGATACTGCCCTTTTGTTTTCAAATATTGATGGTTCCAACCAACAAATTCTAGTCGGTCCTGAAGACTTTTCCCGCCCCACCTGTTCATTTCGCTGGAAAGACTATCCAAAATCTCCACACCAGCCTATGTTGACTTACAAAGGCGATAGAGTGGTATTCTACGGTCAGGTTTTTGGAGCTCAGGATCCTTACGATCAAAACGGAGAAATCTTCGTTATCAATACCAACAAAAGCAATCTCAGACAACTCTCCCATCTAAGAAGAGAGGAAACCAAACTGGAAGCCTTGGGTCCTTTTTGCCTCAATTATTACGGAAGTCGGATTTTTTTTAAGCATCACATTCAAGATCAGTACTATCTTTCCTCTGTTTCTATTGATGGGGGACTAATTCAAAATCACGTCACAATCGATAAAGTGGCAAATTTTGCCATAAGCGGAGATGGAAGACGTTTATTCTTCATCGATTCAAAGCACGATCACAGCTTGGTATATTTTGACATCAGCAGAGAAATGGTCACTTTGGTCCTTGACAAATCCTGGAGTGGAAGCCCGTATTCTTATCCTATTTTAGACCAGTTAAACCCCAAATCCATCAGTAAGTCTTCAGTTACAGCTTTTGATGGAAAAAAGCTATTCATCATCGTTCAATCAGGATCTAATACCTGGCTCTGCAGTATCAGCATGGACTCCAATTTGCTCACCCCCCAAAAAACCATCATGAGTTTCGAAATCAATAAAACCGTTTTTGTAGTCAACGACAGAAGAATTTCCCTCGATACTCCTGCCTATATTAAAAATCAACGAGTTATGCTTCCCTTGGATCTTATTGCCGAACATTTCGGATACAAACTCTTTATCAATCCTGATCAAAGCCAGGCACAGCTGAGACTTAACGGCAATATACTCGTTCTCAATAAAAGCAACTCCAAAGGTTTTTGGAATGGCAAAAGCATAACAATACAACCCCCTATGGAACTCAAAGGAAGGTCGCTTTTTTTCCCCGCCAGTTTGCTTCGAGATCAAATGGGGCTTAAACTCAACTGGGACAACCAACTGCAAACACTTCAAGTTTTACGGACCGCCACTCCATGATGGATCAATCCTGCTCTGATTTGGACCCCATCCTTCAGTGGGCTATCAAGCTGGCAGGCAAAGCTGGCAAACTCTTGCTTGAATTCCCACGTAATCGTATAAATACAGTTCACAAAGGCGAAATTGATCTCTTGACAGATGCTGACCTGGAATGTGAACAACTAATATTATCCGCTATTCACGAAAGTTTCCCCTATCATTCCATACTATCAGAAGAAAAAGGAAGCAACAACACTAAAAGCAACTTTTGCTGGATAATCGATCCTTTGGATGGAACGACCAATTATTCTCGAGGGCTTCCTATATATTGTGTTTCAATTGCCTTAAGCTACAAAAACGAAATACTCCTTGGGGTGATTCATGCACCTGAACTTGGCCATCTTTATTATGCAAGCAAAGGAGAGGGTGCTTACGACAACCACCAGAAAATGAGAGTTTCGTCAGTATCTGACTTATCCACCAGCTTTCTTGTGACAGGTTTCCCTTACACTATGCACCAGTCAGATATCGATAATATTGATTTGTTTCGACTCTTTTCCAAGCAATGCCTGGCCGTTAGAAGGATTGGTTCCGCTGCCCTGGATTTATGTTATGTGGCTAAAGGAGTTTTTGACGCCTACTGGGAGCTCAAACTGCACCCCTGGGATTTTGCTGCTGGATCACTCATTGTTACAGAAGCTGGAGGTATGATTTCTAACATGTCCGGAAAGGAGTTAGAACCTTACAGTCCCTCTTCAGTCCTTGCCTGCAACCCCTATATTCAAAAAACCATGCTGGAAAAGATACAAGAACAAAATGCTTCAAAGCAATAAAACCCTAAGTTTGTTTTGCGTCTTGCTGTTATTTATCAATCTCTCGCTTGGAAATATCTCCACTGCACAAGCCAAAAATCCAGAATACATAATCATCCCACTTCTTCCTGATCGGTGGACAGCTACAGGAACACTCGAATTTGTTTCATCGCCCAACTCTCCTGAAATTAGCTTAGACTGGAAACCCAAAAAACAGGCATCTTTTCTTCAATGTAAGCTCAACACCAAAAATTTTAAACCTTATAACACTTTATCCATCCAACTCGAACAACTCACAGAGAGCAAAGCCTGGTTTTTTGTTTACCTGCACGATGAAAAACATCGTAGTGCTATGAGTCATTTTCAACTGACTCAGGCAGGTCAGTTTGATCTTAGCTTCAATTTTCTTACTCTT
>Ga0351875_1115_pt1 | contig 19871 bp, 13 predicted proteins | sample BONcelFGM3001C14_FD_206784 | JGI IMG/M metagenome (GOLD analysis project Ga0351875, IMG submission 206784) | Enriched cells from coal bed in the Powder River Basin, Montana, United States - BONCAT cells FGM rep3 HSBNCT.FGM.300.1.C14 ... | reverse complement strand
ATATATAAACATTTTTTGATTTGTTTATTGTTTTTATGTGTTTATTATGTATGTTTGTATGCAAATCGTATGCAAATCGTATGCAAATAATTTTTAACAAATAAAAAGAATGACAAAGGATTACGCGATCTCAATTTATCTTGATACTCGTAGAGAGAAGCTAAATGGCAAATATCCGGTTAAGCTTAGAGTGTTCATACCGTCAATTAAAAAGCAGAAGCTGTACTCTACAACATTCGATTTAACAACCGAGGAGTATAAAAGTATCTGGGAATCAACTAAACCTAGAAAAGAGCACAAAGAGGTACGGATGAAATTAAGAGCAATAGAGACTCACGCCTTGGAAGTTGCAGAGAGATTATTACACTTCTCTTTTGACTCTTTTGAGACTCTTCTTTTCAAAGGCACGACCATAAACCAAAGTGATGTTGTGTCGATGTACAATCAGGCTATTGAGCAATACAAAAAAAACAAACAGGTTGGTACGGCATCTAACTATGATTTAAGCCTTAAGTCTCTTTTAGAGTTTCACAAAAAAGACTCGCTATACTTTTATACGATAACTCCTCAGTGGTTAAAGAACTACGAAAACTATATGACTGAGGTGAAAAACCGAAGCAGGACCACTGTTGGGATATATCTCCGCCCTCTTAGGGCTATTTTTAACACTGCTATTGCCAATAAAACATTGACGCTAGATCAATATCCATTTGGCAGAAGAAAGTACTCTATACCTTCTCCTAAAGGCACTAAGAAAGCTCTTTCCAAAGAACAACTAAAGATGTTGTTTGAAGCAGAGCCAGGTACTCCTGAGCAAAAAAAAGCTAAGGCATTTTGGTTCTTCTCATATTCGTGTAACGGAATGAACTTAAAGGATATTGCATTTCTTCAGTATCAAGATATTGTAGGCGATACACTATTGTTTAGAAGAGCTAAAACATCAAACACAAACAAATCTCAGGCTCCTGTGATAGTATATCTGAATGATTTTACTAAATCGGTTATTGATCAGTACGGTTCTTCGCAGAGATTGCCTAATGAATATATATTCCCGATTGTTGAACACTCTGTTGATTATGATAAGATGCACACTCAGCTAAAGAATTTTATTAGGTTCATCAACCAACATTTTGAAAAGTTTGCAAAAGGATTAGGCATTAATGAAAAGGTTTCTACCTATTGGGCCAGGCATTCTTTTGCTACAAATGCTATAAGGAATGGCGCAAGTATGGAGTACGTTTCAGAAGCTCTAAGTCACTCAAATCTAAAGACTACACAGAGCTATTTTGCTGGTTTTGAGGATGATAAGAAGAAAGAGATATCTAAAAAGATGATGGAGTTTTAAAATTTTAAAAAATGATGAGTAGAAACACATTTAATCAAGTTGATGATTGGAATGCCCCTAATAATATCGTTAGACTTAGGCTCGAATTTATCAATAAAGAAATTGAAGAGCTAAACCTAAACAAGGATTACAAGGATAAATTTATTAAATCTCGAACTGGATCAATGTTGATAGAGATTGGGAGGGTAATAGCACGTCTGAAGCCTGTAACAACGAAGATGCTTAGTGATTACATTCTTGGCATTTTTGGTATTCCGATAAGCATATCAAGGAGCAATGAAAAATTTAATATTCAAATAGAGAATCTTCTGTCCCCTGCTTTTAGGATATTAGAGGAATATGTCAAATCTGATGCATATAGATTGAGCTTAATTAAGCAAGAAGTCTCAGGAGATGAAATACTTAAGATAAAGGGGTTAGAAATACCCCTTTCTTTTAACGCGATACTTTTACATATCAAAAGAACGAATAGTTTACCTTTAAAGGCTGATGACATTGTTGACATTCAGAAAGACTTAGTAGATTATAAGAAGGCACAGTTCAGAAATTTACCATCGAATCCTAGTAATCCAATTACACAGACTGGAAATGAACCTAAAACACTATTTGATATTTGGCAAGAAGGCAAATCCTCATCAAAACAGGAAAATTATGATTCTGCAATTCAATTACTAAAAAAGGTAAACCCGACTATTGGGAACAGCTTCTTAAGTGAAATGGATAACAAATTAAGTTGGAATGAAAGTATTTACGGGAATAGAAAGTATTTAGCAGCATTCATTCAAACAATGATTAAAAAGAGATGGATTATGGACTCCTACTCTGCACCTGAATACAAAAAGATTCTAGAAAATACATTTATTTTTAAGAGTGGTTTTAATCTTGAGCCATTTAAAAGTTTATCATCTAACTCTTTTGACAAAAAATACACAATGCCTTTTGAAAACTTTCCTTCAAATATTTAGTTTTATAGTTAGTTTAATATAAAGTAGCTGAAATAGCTATTTTATTCTACAGCTATTTCAGCTACTAATAACGCTAAATATCAACATAATATTGCATGAAATATTATATTTATCATGCAAGAAAATCCATTTTTAGAAATTGCCGAAAGATTGAGCAGAATTGAACATTGCTTATTAGACTTGTCACAACAGTCAAAAGAAGGTATGGTGTCATCTAATAAGTCAGATGGGCCGCTTACAGTTCAACAAGCAGCAGAATACCTATGTTTGTCAACACCTACAATCTATACGAAAGTTAGTAGAGGAGAGCTTCCTTTTATGAAGAGAGGAAAGCGACTTTATTTCTCCCGCATAGAGTTATCTGAGTATTTAAAGGCTGGCCATAATGCTACTAATTCAGAAATAATTTCTGGAGCAAGTCAGTATTTAACTCAAACCAAAAGGAGGCAACTATGAAAAATCATATAATTACCTCCTATTATATCTTGTTTCCTAGCAGTGACAAAGATAGTCAATATCCTTCAGTTTCTAATAATGAACAGGAAATTTTCCCATTTCAACAACCTGAGTTAGATAAAAGATTAGAGACCCTTTCCCGGGAGGAGCAAATACAGAATTATCCAACATATACAGATAGATTAAACGATATTAGAAACAATCTGGAAGAAGCTAAGTATGGCCTTTCCAAATGTATCATCGACTATATCCGATCAAATGGTGGGAAGGCTGAGTACATCGCAGCTACTGGAATTTTTTTTGATAATGGGATACGTTCATCGACTTATAGAAGAGGCGATTCGAATTCAATACAGGAGATTGTCAAAAATAATTTAAATGGTAAAGCAAGCATAGCAGCAAACATAAATGGCACACCTATTAGGATTGAAATCAATATTGGAGACAAAGAAAGGTCCTTTGAGCACATCTATTGCCAAATGATTATTGAATCTGCAGAACTAATATACTATATAGCCAAAGACTTTCCCAGTTTTGTTGATTGGTATCATACGACCTTTAATTTTATACCCAATAAAATAAAATCTATAAGTACCTGCTTTACCAAAGAATTATGTGGAATGACCTTAGGAGCATTTATTATCCCAATCTTAAAAAGGGCTAATAGTATCAACCAACCAGAAGGAGAGCAAAAGTTATGAGAAAGGATGCGTATTATTTTCCCCATTTCAGTAATTCTAAGGATGAATATAAGTGTTCTAACTTAATTGAGGATCTTGGGCTTGAAGGGTATGGTATATTTTGGGTATTATTAGAAGTTCTCCGAGATCAGCCTAATTACAAATATCCATTGAATTTAATTCCGACTATTGCCAGGAAGTATAACACAAAATACGAAGTAATTGAAAAGGTAATTAACAATTATGACCTGTTTAGTATAGTTGGAGACCTTTTCTATTCAAAAAGCTTTTATAATCAAATGAAAGAAATCAATAGGATAAGAGAAAGGCAGTCAGCAGGGGGTAAGGAAGGTAATAGAATAAGATACAAGAAGTTAAAAGACTCGGTAACCGATCAGATACCGATCACTCACCGGTCGCTTACCGATCACTCACCAGTCACTAACCGATCGCAAGGAAAGGAAAGTAAAGCAAAGGAAATCAAAGCAAATATTTTTAATAAACCAACATTAGATGAACTGACTGTTTACTGCCGAGAAAGAAATAATAATGTATCCCCTGAGTCTTTCTATGACTACTACGAAACCCGTGGTTGGACTGTTGGCAAAAATAATAATCCCATGAAGGAATGGCGATCGGCTATCCGTTTATGGGAAAAATCCATACAGGTTGAATCCAGCAACCTTGGTGTCGGTGAGAGATTAGACCACAAAGGAGAACGAACTTATGGCGCCAATAGAATAACTGTGCCTAAAGATGCTCCGCCAAGACCATCAAATAATCACTATTGGAATAACAATACTAAAAAATGGGAGGTACGTGTATGAATTGGTCAGATTTGGGAATTAATATTGGCACCCAAAAAACAGGTCAAGTAAAAACCTTATGCCCTGAATGCCACAGTAAACGCACTGATAAAAAAGATAAGAGCCTATCGTGCAACCTAGAAACAGGGGCCTTTAACTGTCACTACTGCAACTGGCATGGTAACGTAAATGCAAAAGCTGTAAAAACATACTTAAAGCCTACTTGGATGAACAATACAATGCTATCAAATGACATTGTCAAATGGTTTGATAGTAGGGGCATCAATCAATCAACACTCCTTGCATTGAGGGTGACAGAAGGTGAGGAGTATATGCCCCAGAAAGGGAAGAACTGTCAAACAATTCAATTTAATTATTTTGTTAACGACACTCTGTTAAATGTTAAATACAGAACACTCGATAAGTATTTCAAGCTTGTATCAAATGCAGAGTTGGTTCCCTATAATATTGACTCTATTTACGGTCAAAAAACTTGCATCATTACTGAGGGAGAGATTGATTGTCTCAGCTTTGTACAGTGTGGATTTTACTCTGTTATATCTATTCCAAATGGAGCTACAACTAACCTGTCTTACCTTGACCGTTTTATCGAAACACACTTTGAGGATAAAGAAGAGATACTAATTGCAGTAGATACTGATCTTAAAGGGATTACGCTAAAAGCTGAGCTGATAAGAAGGCTGGGAGCAGAAAGATGTAAGGTTGTAACCTACGAACAAGACTGTAAGGATATAAATGAATTGCTTTGTAAGCCTGGTTGCGGAGTTGGTGCTGTGCAGAGAGCTGTTCAAGAGGCGAAATTTGTTAAAATCGATGGCATATTCGAAGTGTCTGATGTATCTGAAGGGCTTGACGTACTTTATAAAAATGGTTTGAGTAAAGGTGCTGTGATAGGACATTCAAAATTCGATGATTTAATATCTTGGGTGACCGGTAGGCTTTGCATTGTGACTGGAATCCCATCCCACGGAAAAAGTGAGTTTTTAGACGAAATTATCTATCGACTGAATCTAAAGTACAAATGGAGGGTAGCTTACTTTTCGCCCGAAAATCACCCCTTAGAATGGCATATATCCAAGGTAGTCTCTAAGCTCACAGGGAAGCCGTTTAATAATGAGCATTTATCTTTAAAGGAGTATGATGAAGCAGTAGAATATTTGGATACCAATTACTTTTTTATTGCCCCAAAAGACTCTTCAGACGTTGAAACAATTTTAGAAAAAGCATTAACCCTTGTTAAACGTAAAGGTATAAAAATTCTAGTCGTAGATCCATACAACAAGCTAGAGCATAACATCCCCCGGGGGATTAGCGAGACTCAGTACGTGAGCATGTTTTTGGATCAGCTTATAAATTTTTCTAAAAAGCATAACCTCCTCTGTTTTCTTGTTGCACACCCTGTTAAAATGAAAATGGAAGATGGAGTGTACGAGACTCCAAACCTGTACTCTATCAATGGGAGCTCTCATTTTTACAATAAAGCAGACTATGGTTTAAGTGTTTACCGCAATATTGTTAGTAATACCGTAGAAGTACATATCCTAAAAGTAAAATTTCGTCACCTGGGAAAAACAGGAGTTGCCGGATTTCATTTCAATATTAATAATGGAAGATATGTTGAGGTCTCAGACAACCCTCCACTGTGGGATAATCAAAATCAGTTGAAAAAGCAAATTTTCAATAATCGATTGAGTGAACATTCACATCAACAAGAAATTGAAGACTGGGACCTTCCAGCCTAATTAATAATTAACTTAAAAAACATAAAATCATGAAACAAATTAATTTTTTTTTCCACCCTGCATTCGGGGAAATCAGAACCATTAAAATTAACAGCGAACATTTTTTCTTCGCTAAAGATATAACTGTTCCACTCGGATACTCAAATATCTTGTATGATTTAATATCTTCTATACATGATAATGTTGTTATTGAGGAAGTTATGAACGACAGAGGCGACAAAGAAGCTGTGGAAGTAATTAATATATATTGTCTGATCTCTTTAATTAATGGATCAACCCATTCAGAAGCCGATCAATTTAGGAGTTGGTTGAGAAATGAGATACTACCGTGTCATCGTAAAATAGATTTGGAAGATGTAATTATGAACAAAGGAATAAAGATAGCAAATGATATAATTGCGCGTCATGAAGCGAATAAGCTCCCTTCTCTTCGTAAAATAGAGTCTGAAGAATCACCAGATATAATTATGAACAAAGGAATAAAGATTGCAAATGGTATCATTGAGCGTCATGAAGCTAGTATACTCCCTTCTCCTCCTAAATTTGGTTATATTAATGAGTTGGAAGAAACATCTGATGTATTTATGGACAGTGCAATCCAGACAGCAATTAAAATAATTGAGCGTCATAGAATAGATATACAGATAAATAAACAATGTACGTTAGAATCAAATAATGATGATAGTGATCAGACCTATACAACGGATCAAATTGCAAAAGAACTTGGGGTAAGTACTGATGACCTCATTAGAACATTGTGTGAAAAAGGGTTTTTTCAACAGAACGAAAGTGAGTGGGAACTGTGTGCTGAACATGAGAACAAGGGTTATACTACAACAAAAAATAGATGATACCTATAATAAACAGCACATATTCTGACAACTTTATACAGGTTCAAGGTTTATGTATTAAAAAGCTATACAATATTCAAAGGCTGTATCCTCCATGATTTTAGTTTGTTAAAGGTGAGCATAATAGAAAAATTATACATTTTGTACAGGGTTTAATTATTTATATATATCAGGCTTAGATTAAATAATCATACTGCTGCATAATCTCATTTTTTTGAGTAGATAGTATATGATACCCTTGATAACGTAGTTGATAACACATAATGTAAAACATTATTATAACTATTTTGGAGATTCTGAGATGGGAACATCCCTTCTGGAATACCTTGCTAGGTAAATTATTCAAGCTTGATGCAAAACGACAAGTTTATTATACAAATGTCAAAGAACGATTTAGATAAATACATTAAGAAACTAATTAAAGCATTTCGAATAGATAAGATAAGATCATATCTATGTAATACTCGGCAATTAAAAAAATACTAATCGCTGCATTATCGTTCCCATTGTTGTTGCGCTTCTTTTCCCGTTTATGAGGCACTCAAATTCTCATTTTGGGGATTCTGACACAACTACACCGAAGTTTTTGAGAGATGTAAACCACTATTGAATAAAGTCTTTGTTTACGTTTTCTTATCTATCTTACTTGCTCTGTTCAATTATCCAAAAAGGAAATTTCATAATTAAATGAAATAGAAAAAGAAGAGAAATCGCACCCGGCATAAATAAACAGAAGAAGATAATTCTAAATCCATTTTCTATGCACTGTTGTAATATACCAACGTCCATCTCTTCAGTATCTTCAAGTGAACCCATATAATGAATAAAAGAAAAAAGAAAAGCAATAATACCAATAACAATCGCGAACCAAAGATGGGTCTGCGAACTTAGCCATAATGAATTCTTAACGAAGTTCAATATTGGAATTCCCATGTATTCAGCAAACATTGAATCTTCCATTCTCATACTGCTTAAAAAAACAATTGAACCCCAAAAAGGAATACTAAAAAAGATGGATGAAATAATACTCCATAATGTTTTCAATATTGAAGATACTTTTTTCTTTTTAAATATTTTTTCAATTATTACTTTTCCTACTTTGACAATTAATAGGAGCAGTAAAGCGTTGATAAAAACAATAAACAAAGGAGAAGAGAAAATACTCAACGATTTAACAACCTTAACATAGGGCTTAAATATTATGTTTGTATATGCTCCATCAGAAGGTATAGCCAAATCTGTCATTTTATAAAAAATAAATTGTGATGCAGGCTTTTGAAGTTTCATTAACCAAGATAATTCAAGTGCAATTGGAACTTCAGTTGTTAAGTTATATAAAACTTCTTTCAGCCCAATTTCATATCCTTTTGTGATAAAGTCCTCTTGATATCTGCGATATTTAGAACCAGCTGCCAATCCACTTTTATATGCTTCTAGTATAATATTTTTCCCAAAGCGGAATTGTATCAATTGAGGTTTTTTTGAAATAATTATGAAAATTGAATTTTTCCTTTCTTTTTTTGACTCTATCCATTTCGATGAATTCTCAACAATAGAATTAGCAAAAAATCCAATCTGTGAAACTGGAATGCTATCAATAATTACAATTAAGACGGCAACTCCATTGGGGAAACGATATGTTCCGTTAATGATTCTTTGTTTAAAATTATTTGAATATAGATTTGCGTCATCGATAAACTTAATTCCTAGATTCTTGTCTTCCCTTTTACTGCAACTTGATAAAATGGATATTAGAGCAATTACAATAGTTAGTCTAAATAATACTATTTTCATCTCGTTACAATTTTTTGTTTTTGGATAATATGTTGAATTTTTCACTGTCAACAAAGCATGACGCATAACATCTCGTAAATACCCACAGGGCGGGAGTTTTCCTACGAAGAATTGCATTTCAAAATCTCAATTTCCTGTCAACGAAGCATCGAAACCCTAATTGCAGGTAGCTTGCTGTTATGGGCTGGGTTGTTATTAATTATTGAAATGATTTTATTGCTGTAATCTTTTGATTATTATCAATCCATTGAAAATAATGGCTTTATTCTGATATTATATTCTGGGTTTAATTCTTCTGTCAAAACTTTATAGGCTCGAATCATCTCGTTATATTTTTTTTGCTCGGCTACTATATTTGTTTTATTATCAACATATTGTGACTTCAGGTTTTTAAAATTATAATCGTTTTGAAGCAAAGGGTATTTACTTGAAATTCCGATAAAATTATCAAAAGCTGTGTCCAAAGAACGAATCATATCTTGGTATTCTTTTAAAGTAGTGGAATTAGAGGATTTGAAATTATTTGTATAGCTCCCAGAAGAAGTTGCTTGGTGCATTATTTTGATAATATTTTCAACACTTGACCGTTCAGCCCTCCAAAAATCACCGTCACTTTTGGTCGCATTAATAAGACTCGGAATAATATCGAGCTTTCTTTGAAATGCGCTTGAAATTTTTGATTCTTGACTAATAATATCATAGAATTTTTTTTCAAGATTTTTTATTTTTTCCCATTTATATATTTCATTTCTGTGTTTAGTTCTAAAATCTGCCTCAATTTGTTGGACACGTATGATCTTTTCTGGGCCAATTTCAGAGAAATATCGATCAGGGTATATTTCACTAAATTTCTGTAATTCCTGTTGTGCTTTACGAATTTCAAGCACAATAATATCATTCTTGCTTTTATCTTCGTTTAAACTTGCAATTATTAATTCAATATATAATTTCTCTTTATTGAAATTTAGTTTAGCTTTTTGCTCTGTGGCTTTTATATATTCCTCTTGAGCATAACTGAGCATAGGTAAAGAAAAAACGAACAAACATAACAATATATATTTGTGTAAGTAATTGACATTTAATTTGTCTCGTTTTTTGCTTGAATATCCGATTACTCTCATGATAGTGATTTTAAGTAGTGTTGATCTCATTTTCTTTTGTTTATAAATTATTATTAAATGGTTTTTCTTTGTCTCTCCGTTTTTTGTGGTTGCTGGACTCCACTTTTGTCACTGTGGTTTGTTGGCCCCTTCTGAACAATATGTTAATGTTAATAACTATAAATTATTATCAATTCTTAATACAGCGCACAGAATATCCGTAAGTCTTATTGCAAGCGGTTACGTATGCATCGCTGCGGTTGTATTGTATTAGCCAGGCCTTGGCATTGATAGTACCGCTCTCAGCAGAACTCCACCAATAACCGTAGCTGCCAATACCGTAGAATGTACCATTGTTGTTACGAAAACCACCTGGAAGGGCTGTAAATCCACTGCTATTAGTTGCTTGAATACTTGGATTTACCCAATGTGTGTTACCAATTTCTTTCAACTTATTACCCACAAGGGCTGCATCGCCCAAAATAGCAAACATATCTGTCAATTGTGTATCAGTTGGTACATTCCATCCTGTAGGACACAGTTTTCCTGAATTTACAGTATTCCAGTTGTACAACGCTCCATATATAGGTTTATTGGCAATATTATTGTTGTACCAACAATAAGCTGGAGTCACTAGACTACCCCATGATGTAACATCAATCACATTCGGAATATTTGCACCATCACTAAATTTTGTAGTTTTTAAGATTTTCTGCCATCCATGTTTGATGTCCAACAACTATTGTTTTATATACATTACCATCGACATCTGATATAGTTCCATAGGTAAGATTTGGATTAAATATTATTTTTGTAGTTGTAAATGATATCTCGTTTCCATAAGATGTTCCTATACTATTAGTAGCAAAAGCCCTCAAATAATAGGTTTTCCCAGATGTTAGGTTTATAATGTTACATGAGAAATTGTGTAGGCCATAACTACTAATAACTTTATTATCAGCAGTCGTTGGACTTTGGTTTATGCTCCAACATACCCCACGTTCATTTACGGCAGAACCCCCGTCACTAATGATATTCCCACCACAAGTTGCTTTTGTTTCAGATATATTAGTGACATCACTAGTTGTTAAAATTGGTAATGTAGCCAGTGTTGATGATGATACTTGGTATCCATATGCCGTACCTACACTATTTGTAGCATATGCTCTTACATAGTAGGTTCTTCCAGGAGTTAATCCGACAATAGAACTCGTAAAACTACCTACACCTGAACCATCGGATGTTATGTTGCCTGATATTGTAGGGAGCTGAATAGAACTCCAACAAATACCTCGAGCTGTTACTGGTGCTCCTCCATCGCTAGTAATTGTACCTCCACTAACTGCAGTAGTTGTTGTGAGATTGGATAAATCAAGTGTTATCAGTGTAGGAATACTTTTTGGTGGATCTTTCTTACAACTAATGACAATATTTGAAAGACAAAGAAGTAGTAATGCTTTTGATGTTATTTTCATAAATATGAGAATTATCGTTTATTCAAATTTTAAAAAGCGTGTTTCTCTATATATTTTATTTAGCATTAATGTTACCATGCTTCTGGTCGAATCTTAATACTTAATGAAACGTATCTTATATTCCATCTTATTAAGTAGAAGTGTATTTCAATTTTTTATGCACCTAACACTGTTTGCAAATTTTTGGTTATCTCCGAGATTGCCCAAATTCGGACATTTCATTACACCATTGTTATAATAAAAAGCGATACCATATCTACCTCCATTCCAAGAACAGTATGTAGAAGTCCAGAAATTAGCTTGATATCCTTTACTTTGCGGAGTGTCGAAATACGTTCCGGCTGGTAATGCACAAAATCCATATAAATCTTTTGCCTCTGCATTTGGCGATTGCCAATGTGTAAAACCTGCTTCTTTCAACGAGCCTCCTGCAGCTCCATACCAAGCATTACTGCCGGCTGGATCAGGAATACCTCCAGCATATGACGCTAATAATTGCCATTCTGTAAGTGATGCAATATGCCATCCACTTGGACACAATCCTCTTTCATCTTCAATTATATATCCAGTATACAGTCTTCCATACACATTAACTTCTTTTTCATCTCCATTACATGGCCACTGAAATTTATAAGGATAAACATAGTCTTCAGAAGTTAAAGATTTTGGTATCACATCTCCGTTATTATATCTGGTTGTTTTGAGATTTTCTCTCATCCATATTTGTGTGCCAATGGTTACCGTGTTGTATACATTGCCGTCTATATCGGTGACTGTATTACCGGATACTGCATTTACCAATATATAATTACTCTTAGTAACTGAATTTGAGCCATAGTTATTGGCCACAGTGAGAGTAACTGTGTAGGTGCCTGCAGATGTATAGGTATGAGAAGGATTTCGAGTTGTACTAGTTCCACCATCTCCAAAGTTCCAACTCCATGAGATAGGAGAATTATCAGACTGATCTGTAAACTGAACACTCTCACCGACATTTATGGTTAATGGAGATGCAACAAACTGAGCAACAGGCGCTAAGCTTGTAGTGAAGCTGACCTGATTTCCATAAGCTGTCCCCTGACTATTAATTGCATAAGCTCTGGCATAATACAATACGTTCGGAGTAAGCAAATAAAGACTCAATGAGAAAATGCCTGTTCCACTTCCTGCACTCACCTTATAATTACTAGTTGTAGGATTCTGAACATTAGAATAAACAATCCCTCTTTCTGTTACCGGGGAACTTCCTGCAGATGTGACATTTCCTCCTAAATTTGCACTGTTTGTGGTAATATCAGCCGGTTCAGAAGTTGTTACAGTTGGAGTCAAAAGCAATGGCAGAGTCGTAAAGCTCAGTTCAGACCCGTAAGCAGTACCCAGACTATTGGTAGCATATGCTCTGATGTAGTACAAAGTATTTACATTGAGCCCGGTTGCATTAATACTAAAAACCCCCGTTCCGGAACCCGAAGTAACTTTTGAGCCAGCTGTTGTTGGATTCTGAGCAGTCGCATAAACCACCCCTCTCTCGGTTACAGTCGAATTACCACTAGAAACTACATTACCTCCTAATGCAGCTCCGGTAGATGTTATACTTGTTGCTGCGGTCGTAGACACGGTAGCAAGAGTTATGTTTTGTCCGGTTGTGAAACTTTCTTGTGAGCCATATGATGTACCCTGGTTATTAGTAGCATATGCCCTAACATAGTAAACGGTACCCTGTGTTAAATTGGTAATTGAACTTGAGAAACTACCTGTTCCTGTACCATTAGTTGTTTTATTTCCAGATATAGTTGGATTTTGTGAAGTACTCCAGCAAATACCCCTTGAAGTTACCTGACTTCCGCCATCACTTGTTACAGTACCACCTCCGGAGGCAGATGTTGCAGTTATGTTTGTAACTGTAGATGTTGCAACTGAAGGTAATTTTGCAGATTCAGTAGTGAAAGACCATACAGGACCTACAGAGGAGCCACCTCTTGAATCGGTTGCAACAACTCTCCAAAAATACTTTATGTTGTGTGAAAGAGCTGCTTTTGTAAATGATTTAGATGTTTGCCCTTGTGACACGAGAGTTTCCGGAGGGTTTGAGGTCGAGAAATATACATCATACTCTAAATTATCACCATCTGCATCTGAGCAATTCCAGTTAAGAGTAGGAGAAAGTGAAATGTTTGTAGAATTATCTAAAGGCGATTCACTATTAGGCTTGTTTGGTTCATTGTTTATGTAAGACCACTGCGGCCATTTTTTTTCAGATAACACCCACTGAAAATTTGCAAGATCTGCATTGAAAGCTCTTATAATAAATTCTAAACCACCATCAAGACCATATCCAACTTCAGCTTTAATCGGTGGATATCCTAGCTCTCCATATACATATCCTCTAACAAATAAAGAGGGGCCAATCATATCGGCAACTTTAACCTTTAATTTTGGCTTTAAATATATTTTTGCGTCTCCAGTCATGTTTCCAATCGGCTTAAAATCAACAGATGATGTATGTGTTGAAGATTTTTCCCAAATACCATTCCAAGCTCCGTTAATATACTCTGCACCCACATTATAATTCTCTACTATCTTAAAAGAGGTTGTCATATTTGTACCAACCCCAACAAGAAATCTAGCCTGTATACCAAAACCTGCATTAAACTTGAAGTGTAAAGGGATGGCCGATATAAACAGAGTCCCTAATGAGATGTCTTTCTGCCACAAGTCATCTACCTTAGGGAATGAATCGTCAATTCCACCTTTAAAAACCATTGATATATTAGTAAACTCGGTAACGGTATAAATATTGTAAACGATTCTTACATTATTGTCTGCTCCGGAAAGCAATTTTACTTTTAGATTATCTGCTTTGATTTTAAAAGAGACATCAAGCCTCTCTACACTAACTTCCAGTTTGCTATCCTTGTCCAAACTTTCTAACTTAATCTTCATATTAGAAAAAGAGATAGGTATACTCTCAGATAAAGCTTTTGTCGCTATCTGAGTAGCCACACACTCAATGCTAAAATTATATTTTTGATCTCCAACAGATATTATGTAGGAATTATTTATTGGAGCAATTTGCTCAATTGCCGGGTAAAATACTAATGAAGTATCAATATCCAGCTTTGAAAAAGCTTCTTGCAGAGACGCGTCGCTTGTTGTTATAGTTAATGTATTACCAATTTTAGTGACTGACTCCACCCTCCTAAGGTATCCCTCGCCGGTACTTCCAATTAGAATATCACCTTTTTTATAAGTAGGGGTATTATTATTACTGAACTGGATTACCAACTTAGTTGAGTCTACATTAACAGTTGTTACATTTTGGAGTTTCTCAGGCTCTTTAGTGGCAGGGCTTAAAACAATTTTCTTATTTAATACAGGAGGTTCTTGCTCCGGGTCAGTTTGTTTTTTGCTACAGCTAATTAAGAGAAATATAATACAAATTACATTTATGCATTTAGAAATCTTACTCATAATATGTTGTTAAAAAATGTTTTAAATAAGTCGCAACCCCTTATATGGTCGAAGTTTTCTTGAAGTATAACTCTTGAGTAATTGAGCTAGAGTTTTAATATTTAACTTGTTTAAGTAAGAGTTTTGCTTAGAAATATGTACTCAATATCTTGTTTTATTGTTTCAAGATCCTAAAGCCTTTTTATATCAATCCCAAGATTAGTTGCAGTTTAATTAGTGTTTTTATGATTGAAAGTGAGTTTCTATTTCTCGTAAAACTCTATCGGTCGAGTCTTGTAAAATAACTTTCCCAATTTGAAACTGTTACCTTGTTTTTTTCTTTTATCCCTCTTAACCGGTTTTTACTAGTAACTCCATTTTTTTTAATATTTATATCATAATTCAAAGTAGGCCTATTGTACCACTGCGCAATGCCTGTAAAAAGGTCATCATTTCTAAAAAACCCAATTTCATAGACATACCCATTCAAATATAAAACACCTGTACTATCTTGTAAATCATTTTTCCAATGTCCTTTATAATTATAGTTATACGTAAAATTCCACTCTTTTTGCCAAGTGTATTCCCCGTATCCTTCTCTTTTATCATTTTTCCATTCCCCTTCATAAATAGATCCATCTTCAAAAATTTGCTTCCCTTTTCCGTGCCTCATCCCTTCTTTTTGTTCGCCCTCATACTTAGGTGTTATTTTTGGGCCTTTATTAATCGGGCTGGAATTATTATTATCATAATTTGTAATAATTCCTTTATATGTTACTTTTCTAATTGACAACGAATTCATCAAGAAGCCATTATCAGTATTTTTCAATTCTGCTATACAAGTCAATGAAACTATGTTTCCAGCAGGCATAAACTTAAGATCATACATGTACTGCAAGCCATCAGCACTCAAATCTGGCTTAGAAGCGTATGCTGACAACAAACCGTTATTCCAATACCCTTCTAAACCATTACCAATCAACCAACCATTTGAATTAAACTTGACATCAACAACAAATTCGATCCTATAGACCAATTGACCATCGGGGTAAATAATTTCTCCATTAGTTTTAAGGAATCTCTCAATAGAAATAATTTGATCAGCTACTTTACTTCTAACATATTTTTCAACTCTTTTAATTGCTTCTTCTTTTTTAATATCCTCACTAGATTGATTTGTTAAAATAGTGTTATTAGATTTCTCCATTTCAAACATCTCTTTAGTACCATTTTCATATTTTATCATAAAAATCTCTGATTTAAGTGTAGAATATGTTGGACCATTGATGTTTTCAGTTTTTTTATACTTTACGATATCTGAGGAGACTTCTAAAACTTTTGCTTTAATTTCATCTCCATTTCTTAAAAAGATGATATCTTGAGCAGTTCCAGTATTTACAACGAATGCTAGAACAATAATTAGAAAATAGAAAATTGTTGTTTTCATAACTTTATAAAAATAATTACAATATCTTACACATAAGGCTTTTCGGTTACGCCACGTTTTTTGTGGTTTCTGGACTCCACTTTTTGTCACATTGGGTTGTTGGCCCTTTTGAACTATATGTTAGAATTTTGATATCTTAGTAATTGTAATTGTCTAGTTGTCTTTCACACAGCGCACAGAAAGACCGTAAAACATGGATCTATTGCCGGGATCTTTTATTAAATTACCGTTATCATAGTACAAGTAATAAAACCGAGCATTTTCAGTACTCACTTCTGTAGCACTCCAGAAGTGTGCCTTAGTTCCTATTGACCAAAACGCTCCATCACCTGCACGCCAGCCACCAGGTAGAGCTGTAAAACCACTGCTATTAGTTGCTCCAGTATTTGGACTTGCCCAATGTGTATAGCCAATTTCTTTAAGTTTGCCTCCTGCCACACTTTCGCCGCCTAAAAATGTAGACAATGTTGTCCATTCCGCATCACGGGGTACATGCCATCCCGTAGGACATACATTGCGACTATCGGTTGCTGCATACCATGTATATAATCTACCATACTCTTCGCCACCATAAGCCCATTGATATTTTGGAGATGATTCTGCCCATATAGCATTGGACATTGTCGTTCCAATTGAATTGCCATTTCTATACTTAGTTGTTTTCAAGTTCTCAACAAACCATTCCTGCGAGCCAATGATGACCGTGTGATAAACATTGCCATCAATATCGGTTACAGTATTACCTGTACTTGCAGTTGTTGTAAACGAGACCTCACTACCATATGATGTGCCTATGCTATTTGTTGCATAAGCTCTTACATAATATTGTGTATTTGCTACAAGCCCCGTCAGGTTGCTTGTAAAGCTACCAGTTCCTGATCCATTTGTTGTTTTACTGTTAGCCGTTGTTGGATTATGAGATGTGCTCCAGCATACTCCTTTTGCAGTTACCGCTGAACCTCCGTCGCTTGTAATATTGCCTCCGCTTGTGGCTGTGGTTGAAGTAATGTTGGAGGCAGCAGTAGTAGTTAATGATGGAATATAGGTGGCTTCTCCTCTAACACAACGCACAGATAACCCGTAGAACTTACCTGTATTTGTTCTGTAGAGATCGCTGCTATTATGGTCCATGATCCTAATCAATACAGCATCTGAAATATACTCCGTAGAACTCCACCAGTAACCATCGTTACCAATATTGCCAAATGACCCAAAGTTATTACGGTAACTACCAGGAAGAGCCGTAAAATCTGTTTCATTTGTAGCTCCAGTATTTGGTGCTGCCCAATGGATATTTCCTATCTCTTTAAGCTTTCCACCTGCAAAAAGTTCTCCTCCCAAAAAAGTTGTTAATGTTGTCCATTCTGAATCTGTTGGTACATGCCAGCCAGTAGGACATACTCCTCTACTATCTGATACTGCATACCAAGTGTATAACCTACCATAAGTTGCAACATTGGTCTCGTTACCGGCATATGCCCATTGGTATTTTGGATTACTCTGGGATGAAATATCTAATGTCGCAGGAGTTGTTGTTCCTATAAGATCTCCATTTCTATATCTGGTTGTTTTGAGATTTTCCCTCATCCATATTTGTGTCCCAATGGTTACCGCGTTGTATACATTGCCGTCTATATCGGTGACTGTATTACCGGATACTGCATTTACCAATATATAATTACTCTTAGTAACTGAATTTGAGCCATAGTTATTGGCCACAGTGAGAGTAACTGTGTAGGTGCCTGCAGATGTATAGGTATGAGAAGGATTTCGAGTTGTACTAGTTCCACCATCTCCAAAGTTCCAACTCCATGAGATAGGAGAATTATCAGACTGATCTGTAAACTGAACACTCTCACCGACATTTATGGTTAATGGAGATGCAACAAACTGAGCAACAGGCGCTAAGCTTGTAGTGAAGCTGACCTGATTTCCATAAGCTGTCCCCTGACTATTAATTGCATAAGCTCTGGCATAATACAATACGTTCGGAGTAAGCAAATAAAGACTCAATGAGAAAATGCCTGTTCCACTTCCTGCACTCACCTTATAATTACTAGTTGTAGGATTCTGAACATTAGAATAAACAATCCCTCTTTCTGTTACCGGGGAACTTCCTGCAGATGTGACATTTCCTCCTAAATTTGCACTGTTTGTGGTAATATCAGCCGGTTCAGAAGTTGTTACAGTTGGAGTCAAAAGCAATGGCAGAGTCGTAAAGCTCAGTTCAGACCCGTAAGCAGTACCCAGACTATTGGTAGCATATGCTCTGATGTAGTACAAAGTATTTACATTGAGCCCGGTTGCATTAATACTAAAAACCCCCGTTCCGGAACCCGAAGTAACTTTTGAGCCAGCTGTTGTTGGATTCTGAGCAGTCGCATAAACCACCCCTCTCTCGGTTACAGTCGAATTACCACTAGAAACTACATTACCTCCTAATGCAGCTCCGGTAGATGTTATACTTGTTGCTGCGGTCGTAGACACGGTAGCAAGAGTTATGTTTTGTCCGGTTGTGAAACTTTCTTGTGAGCCATATGATGTACCCTGGTTATTAGTAGCATATGCCCTAACATAGTAAACGGTACCCTGTGTTAAATTGGTAATTGAACTTGAGAAACTACCTGTTCCTGTACCATTAGTTGTTTTATTTCCAGATATAGTTGGATTTTGTGAAGTACTCCAGCAAATACCCCTTGAAGTTACCTGACTTCCGCCATCACTTGTTACAGTACCACCTCCGGAGGCAGATGTTGCAGTTATGTTTGTAACTGTAGATGTTGCAACAGTAGGTAATGAAGTATTTAATGTTGTAAATTTCTGTCCTTCAGCGTAAAATGTCCCAAGCCAACTTGTAAAATATGGACGAATTGTATAGTCAGTATTTGCTTTTAAGCCGGTTATTTCTGCACTCATACTCTGCTTGCCAAAAGTGCTTAAATTATCAATTGTCCCAAGCTGATTCTTGCCATCAATATCTATTGTTGGATATTCTCTCTGTCCCCAACAGAATCCATGTTGTATTGTCTGAAATAAATAGCCAGCTAAGTTTTTTATTTCGCATTTTGCGGTTACACTTGATCTCGTTTGATTTTCAAAAGTAATAATTGAAAATACAGGGAATAGTGCCCTTTCCCACAAAGTCCAAGAAATAACATTTACTGTAGGCTTCCACTCAGCAATCTTCTTTGAAAATACTTGGAGTTTTGCTTGCGGCCCTAATGATATTCCGGTAACTAATTTAATTTTGGGATTAAACATCTCCAACCCATATGCTATCTGTGCATCCAACTTAATATCATCTGTTATAAGTTGAGTATAAAATTTTGAATAGACACCAGCATATGCTTCTTGATTATATATCTTAAAATTGCATCTCAATTGGGGTTCTACCTTTAATTTGCCGCTTAACGATAATTCTGCATCTTTTAATATTGTAATAGGCTCTGAATCATTCTGATAAATTAAACTAAATTGCCCCCCTTCATATTTGACCCCTGCTGTATATTTAAAGTCAATATCAATAATTTTTGCCACTAGTTCAATTTTTGCTTCCGCAGTTATTAGTAAATCGATTGATATTTCAGGATTTACAACAACTGGAATAATTCCTGCCCAGAACACTATTGGTGTCAGCTTTATTGTTGTAATATTAACTGTAACACTGTCTTTTATTGTGCCTTCAACAGCTGCTGTAAGCGTTGACTTAAATTGAGGTTGAACTGACAATGCAAGCCAT
>Ga0351875_1114_pt1 | contig 19891 bp, 21 predicted proteins | sample BONcelFGM3001C14_FD_206784 | JGI IMG/M metagenome (GOLD analysis project Ga0351875, IMG submission 206784) | Enriched cells from coal bed in the Powder River Basin, Montana, United States - BONCAT cells FGM rep3 HSBNCT.FGM.300.1.C14 ... | reverse complement strand
GTCATATCGTGAAAATTAAAGAACAAATGTAAAGGATATTTTACGTTGGGGTTTTTGAATGTTGAAAACTATTGAAATCTTGTGTAGATTCCATAATGGCACAGTGATGCCGGAATTTATTAATTTTGCAACGGAAAATATGTTATGGAAAATCCTTTTGATCCGTTTTCAGATCCTGAAATTGCCGCGCTGGTTCACCGGTATGAAGAGCTAACCGGTGGCGGGCAGTATGGATTCTTTGATCTCGATGAGTTTGAGGACATTCTTGACTATTACCTGTTTCACAATAAGAATTCCCGGTTTCAGAAAACACTGGAGAGTGCGTTAAAACAGCATCCGGGAAATTTATCCCTCCAGTTGAAGCAGGTGCAATTCCTGATTAATACCAACAAGGATAAGCAGGCGTTTAAGCTTCTGGAAGAGACAGACCATGCCATGACGCCCGACCATGAGATCCATCTTTTGCGGGGTGCCCTGTATAGCCAGCTCAATAAATATGAGCGTGCAATTGATGAATATACAAAGGGGATTCACGATACCAGCGACCTGGATGAGATCTATGCCAGTATCGCCTATGAGTATGAAAATCTTGGCAAGTTTGATCTTGCCATTGACTTCCTGATCAAAGCCCTGAATCATAATCCTGAAAACGAGTCCGTTCTGTTTGAACTATCCTTTTGTTGTGAAATCAACCAGCAAACCGAAAGGATTGTAAGCTACCTGCTGCAGTTTCTCGATCATCATCCATACAATAAAGCAGCCTGGTTCAATCTTGGCATTGCCTACAGCAACCTCGAGTTGTTCGAAAAGGCCATCGACGCCTATGAGTTCACATTGGCCATTGATGAATCCTTTGCTTCGGCCTATTTCAACAAAGCCAACTGTTATGCTAATATCAATGAGTATGACAAGGCTATTGAAGCCTATTTGGAGACCTTCCATTTTGAAGATCCTGAACCTCTTACACATTACTACATCGCCGAATGCTACGAGAAACAGCACAAATTTGAATCGGCAATCGACCAGTATAAGATAGCGCTTAAGCTGGATCCCGAATTCGCAGATGCCTGGCTTGCTGTTGGCATGTGCTTTGACGAGCTTGATAAGCCCAATATTGCCTATGCCTATGTTAAAAAAGCGGTCCGCCTCTCTCCCACCATGCCCGAATACTGGTTTATCCTTGGTGACCTGCAGATCAAATTGCAACGGCATTCCGAAGGAATCTCATCCTATCAGAAAGTGATCGATCTGGATCCAACAGATCCGGAAGTTTGGCTGGCTCTGGCCAATGCATATATCGAACAAAAGAATTATCAGCAAGCTTGCCTGACTTTAGCTGAGGGAATTAAAAACCATGAGAGTTATTCTGATTTCTATTACAGCATGGCCTATTTCCTCCTTCTCCAGGGAAAATCTCAGCAAGCCTATGAGTTTCTTTATAAGGCTATGGATATTGATCCTGAAGGATATAAGCGGCTGTTTGTATCTTTCCCCGACGCGGAAAAACACCCTGAAGTTATTGACATCATCACTTCCTACCGTAAATAGCGACCACATTTTCTGATGAAAAGCATCTATGGATTGATTGGTTTTCCGCTCGACCATTCATGGTCACCCGCCTACTTTCAGAAGAGGTTTCGGGAAGAGGGATTGAAACACCATGAGTACCAGCTGTTTCCCCTGAAAAACCTGAATCACTTGCCATCCCTGCTAGCAAACACACCCACTCTTCAAGGACTGAATGTTACGATCCCATACAAGGAAACTATCCTGTCATTTATCGACATCATCGATCCCGTTGCAAAAGAGATAGGGGCTGTGAATACAATTCGAATTCAGCATTCAGGCAACAAACGCAAACTGATTGGTTACAATACAGATGCCGGGGGATTTGCCTCTTCGGCCGATTTTTCTGACCATCGGGCCGCTTTGATCCTGGGAACAGGTGGCGCTGCCAGAGCAATATCGTACGCCCTCAGTAAAATGGGCATTACTTATACGCTCGTTTCCCGGACCGGGGCAAATAAAAACGTACTGTCATATAGGGACCTGAATCCCGAAATTCTGGATCATCACACCCTAATCATTAACACTACGCCTCTGGGTATGTCCCCAACTACCCAAAATGCTCCAGTACTCCCCTACCACCTGATCTCATCCAAACACTTCCTCTACGATCTTGTCTACAATCCCGAAACCACCCAGTTCATGAAACACGGTATAGCACAGGGGGCCCGAGTCCAGTCGGGACTGAGTATGCTGCATGATCAGGCAGAGCTTGCGCTGATGTTGTTTCTGGATGCTGAATGCTGAATGCTGGGTGCTGGGTGCTGGATGCTGGAAACTGGCTACTGAATGCCAGATGAGACCTGACTCCCTGACCTACTTCCCTACTTCCCTACATCTTCTCCTCACTCCGTACCACTTCCACAGTAAATTTGGCAGCCATTACTGCAATAGCTCCAACAGCCGCAAGGATTGGTACCACCAGAGCACCGATAATCCCAATCGTAACGGGTATCTCGATAAAGGTTTTCCCCTCCTCATCCTTGATGATGATCCGGCGGACATTTCCTTCATGAATGAGCTCCTTGATCTTGGTAATCAACTCCTCACCCTTCACTTTAAATTCTTCTTTCATGTTTTCCATAAATTCAATATTTCACGTTTCGCTATTTGGCTCTGCAGAAATCCGCAGCGCTCCGGTTCACCATTTTCTATCTCCTGAATGCCCATTTCACAAATGCCAGTTTATTACGATAAGGTGGATACCTCAACGGCACATCTATCCAGGTTGCCTTTTTCAGTACCGATCGCTTGTGAGAAAATGTTTCGAAACTGAATTTCCCGTGATACCCTCCCATGCCACTGCTGCCAACTCCTCCGAAAGGCATTGTTTCAGAGGCAAAATGCACAATCACATCGTTAATGGATGCTCCTCCGGATGAGGTACTTGCAAGTACGAAATCCTGCTTTTTTCTAATCCGTGAGAAATAATATAAGGCAAGTGGTTTTTCGTGCGCATTTACAAATCCAATGACCTCCGATAGGGTTTCAAACTCCATTACAGGTAATATCGGACCAAAGATTTCCTCTTGCATAACCGGATCTTCAGGACGGACATCGACAAGGATTGTTGGCGAAATATAGCGTTCCGAAAAATTCATATCACCCCCGAAATAGGTATTCATTCCCTTCAGAAAATCAGCCAGTCTCTCAGTCTTCTGGACCGTTATAATACGCACATAATCAATACTCTCCTTTGAATTTGCCCCGTAATATTTTTGAATATTTTTTTTAAGTAATTCCAAAAATTCCTGTTTAACTTTCTTATGGACAAACAGGTAATCGGGGGCTATGCATGTTTGCCCGGCATTGACCAGTTTTCCCCAGGCTATACGTGCCGCTGCCCTTTTCAGGTTTGCGTCTTCGTCAACAATGCAGGGGTTCTTTCCTCCAAGTTCCAGCGTAACAGGTGTAAGGAAACGGGATGCAGCCGCCATCACAATTTGCCCAACAACCTTGCTGCCTGTGAAAAATATATAATCCCATTTTTCGCTGAGTAAACTTCGACTCATCTCTACCCCGCCCTGGTAAACTGATATGTACGAAGGTGTGAAAAACTCAGCCATCATTTCTGCAATAATTTCTGAAGTGTGCGGAGTTAGTTCTGAAGGCTTTAGACTGGCACAATTTCCAGCTGAAATGGCCCCCACAAGTGGCGCCATTAGAAGTAAAAACGGATAGTTCGATGGAGCAATAATCAGCACAAGGCCATAAGGCTCCCTGATAATCCTGCTGGTTGACCAGAAGTGAATCAGCTGATTTGTTGAAACGCGCTCAGGTCTCGACCATCTTTGCAGTTTACGGATATGCAATGAGAGCTCTTTCAACACCATGCCAACTTCAGTCACAAATGCCTCGAACTCCGATTTATGGAGATCCTCCCAAAGTGCCTGATAAATCCTCTCTTCATAAGCGATGATAGCTTTTTGGAGTGTTTTAAGCTGATCAATCCTGAAATTGACATCTCGAGTTTGAAAAGAGTTGAAAAAATCCCTTTGAACCTGCATGTTTCGATGAATATCCTGAGACATAATGCATAAAATAATTGTAAAGATATAAGATTAAAATTTATTTGCTGTTCTGAAAGAAAAATATTACTTTTGCAGCCCATTTTAAACAACAATCTCACAATGAATTTTGCTCCTGAAGTTAAGAAAACAACGTTTAAAGAGTACGGAAAATCAGAATTTGACACAGGTTCAACTGAAGCACAAGTCGCACTCTTCACCATGAAGATTCAGCACCTCACAGAACACCTGAAAAGAAATAAAAAAGATCTCGTCACCGAAAGATCATTGGTTCTGATGGTTGGAAAGCGCCGTTCCCTCCTGGATTATCTGAAGAAAAAGGATATTGAGCGCTACCGCACAATCATCAAGAAACTAAAACTAAGAAAATAAATTATTATCCTGACTGAACTGAAAGAGGCAATTCCCGGATTGCCTTTTTTAGCTTCTGTCGGTTACAAATCGAAAAAATAGAGATACAAAATTATGAATGCAATTACGAAGAAAATTCAACTCCCGGATGGTCGCGAAATCACCCTGGAAACTGGCCGTTTAGCCCGTCAGGCCGACGGAGCCGTTGTAGTTAAAATGGGAGACACCATGTTGCTTGCCACTGTTGTTGCCAGAACCGAAGCTGGTGAGAATGTTGACTACATGCCATTGAGTGTTGATTACCGTGAAAAATATGCCTCCGCCGGAAGATTCCCTGGTGGATTCTTCAAACGTGAGGCCCGTCCCTCCGATAGTGAAGTCCTCACTTCAAGGCTGGTTGACAGAGCTTTACGTCCACTTTTTCCTGACGATTACCATGCCGAAGTCCAGGTTATGGTCACACTGATTTCAGCTGATAAAAATATTCTACCCGACGCTCTTGCTTGTCTGGCCGCTTCCGCAGCCATTGCAATCAGCGACATCCCGTTTAACGGCCCCATCTCTGAGGTGAAAGTCGGGAGGGTAAACGGTGAATTGATCGCCAATCCCAACGCCGATATGCTCCCCGATTCAGACCTCGATATGATGGTAGCTGCCTCCATTGATAACATCATGATGGTTGAAGGCGAGATGAAAGAGATCAGTGAGAAGGATATGGTGGAAGCCATTAAGTTCGCGCACGAAGTCATCAAGATTCAGTGCCAGGCCCAGATTGAATTCGCCGGGATGGTAGAGAAATCCAAAATCAAGCGTGAGTACAGCCACGAGACGAACGACCTGGATTTCAAACAGGCAATGCACGATGCAACCTATCAGAAAATCTACGATATGGCAGTCAACGGAATTGCCAACAAAAAGGAGAGAAAAACCATTCTCGATTCTATCAAGACCGGGTTCGTTGACTCGCTGAGTGATGAAGATAAGGAAGCAAAGAAGATGATGATCCCCCGGTACTATCACGACATTGAACGTGAAGCTATCAGGAATGCAACCCTCGATTCCAGAATCAGGATTGACGGCAGAAAGCTGGATGAGATTCGTCCTATCTGGACAGAAGTCGATTACCTCCCGGCAGCTCATGGCTCCGCTATCTTTACCCGTGGCGAAACTCAGTCGCTAACCACTGTTACGCTGGGGACCAAACTGGATGAACAGATCATCGACGGTGCCATCATCGAAGGCAGATCAAAATTCATGCTCCATTACAACTTCCCTCCTTTTTCGACTGGAGAAGTGAAGAGACTTCTGGGGACAAGCCGCCGCGAAGTTGGCCATGGAAACCTGGCGCTAAGGGCCCTTAAATTTATCCTTCCCAACGCTGAAGACAATCATTATACCACCCGTATCGTATCAGACATTCTTGAGTCCAACGGTTCTTCATCCATGGCAACTGTTTGTGCAGGTACTATGGCGCTGATGGATGCAGGTGTTAAAATTAAAAAACCTGTATCCGGAATCGCAATGGGACTGATCTCTGATTCCAAAACAAACCGTTATGCCGTACTTTCAGACATACTGGGAGACGAAGATCACCTGGGAGACATGGACTTCAAGGTTTGTGGAACGCGCGATGGCATCACGGCTTGTCAGATGGACATCAAAGTAGAGGGGATGCCTTACGAAATTCTGGAACAGGCATTGGAACAGGCGAAAGCAGGCCGATTGCATATCATGGGTGAAATGATGAAGACCATCTCTGAACCCAGAGCCGACTTCAAACCGTTTGTTCCAAGAATTACCCAGATCAAGATTCCGAAAGAATTTATCGGTGCCGTGATTGGACCTGGTGGTAAAGTGATCCAGGAGATGCAACGTGAAACAGGAACCACCATCGTGATCGAAGAGGTTGGAGAGTTTGGCGTCATCGATATCGTTGCCAACAATGTTGAGGCAAAAGATGCCGTTGTTGAAAGGATCAAACGTATCTGTGCCGTTCCTGAAGTTGGTGAGATTTATAAGGGAAAAGTGAAAAACATCACTACGTTTGGGGCATTTATCGAGATTCTTCCCGGACAGGATGGGTTATTACATATCTCTGAAATTGAATGGAAGCGCCTTGAAAAGGTGGAAGATGCCTTAAAGGTTGGGGAAGAGGTGGAAGTCAAATTGATTGAAGTTGATCCCAAAACAGGTAAACTCAAACTCTCAAGAAAGGTACTTCTTGAGAAACCGCAGGATTATCAGGACAAACGACCGAAATAAATCGTAGGTCTTTGAAACCCGACGCTCCAGTTTCACGTAAACATGGACACTGTTAACTTCATCAATGTACTGAAATAAAAGAGATCTGGATGAGACAACTAAAGATCATTAAACAGGTTACTAACCGTGAGACCGCCTCTCTGGATAAATATCTGCAGGAGATTGGCAAGGTTGAGCTGATCACTGCCGACGAGGAGGTTACCCTGGCGCAACGCATCAAACAGGGGGATCATACTGCACTGGAGAAACTCACCAAAGCAAACCTTCGTTTCGTGGTTTCTGTTTCTAAACAATATCAAAATCAGGGACTAAGCCTTCCCGACCTCATCAATGAAGGGAACCTGGGTCTTATTAAAGCAGCGCAGCGGTTTGATGAAACCAGGGGATTTAAATTCATCTCCTACGCTGTATGGTGGATTCGTCAATCCATCCTTCAGGCATTGGCCGAGCAGTCACGGATCGTTCGCCTGCCATTGAATAAAATCGGTTCCATTAACAAGATTAACAAGGCATATGCCCAACTTGAGCAACTCTACGAACGGGAACCAAATATTGAAGAGATAGCCAAACTCCTTGAAATTTCAGAGAATGAAGTAAAAGAGTCCATGAAAAATGCGGGACGACATGTCTCCATGGACGCTCCGTTGGTTCAGGATGAAGACAACACAATGTATGATGTTTTGAGAGGTGAAGAAAATACCACGCCGGAGAACGGACTTTTGTATGAATCACTGAAACGGGAGATTGAAAGGGCTGTATCCACTCTCACGCAACGCGAGGCCGATGTGATCAGGCTTTACTTTGGCTTGAATGGCAGCCATCCTATGACTCTCGAAGAGATCGGTGAAAAGTTCGACCTCACCCGCGAACGTGTCCGCCAGATCAAGGAGAAAGCGATCCGCCGGCTGAAACATACCAGCAGGAGTAAAATCCTGAAGACCTATCTCGGATAAAGAGAAATCAAACGAGAGAAATTTGGAAAATAGGAAATTGGGAAATACGAAATAAGAAATACGGCAGTGCTCCCCCTCATAGCTCCATCCCTGTTATCAGCAAACTTTCTCAAACTCGAGGAAGAGATTGAGATGGTTAACCGAAGTGAAGCAGACTGGTTGCATCTGGATATCATGGATGGTGTTTTCGTCCCCAATATCTCATTTGGGTTTCCGATCCTGAAATGGGTCAAAATGGTGACCGAAAAACCGATGGATGTCCATCTGATGATCGTTGATCCCGACAGATATCTTGAACAATTCAGAGAAGTGGGCGCTTCCATTATTACCGTCCATTACGAAGCTTGCACTCACCTCCACCGTACGATTCAGGCAATCAAACAAACCGGCGCAAAAGCCGGTGTTTCCCTCAACCCCCATACACCAGTGCTGTTACTTCAGGATATTATTAATGAAGTCGATTTGGTCCTGTTGATGTCTGTAAACCCGGGTTTTGGCGGACAGCAATTCATTGAACAAACCTATCGCAAAAGCCGCGAACTGAAAACAATGATTCTTGAACATGGGTCCGATGCACTGATTGAAGTGGATGGCGGAGTCACACTTCAGAATGCACGCGGTTTGGCAGATGCAGGTGTGGATGCCCTGGTCGCAGGAAATACCGTCTTCAGCTCACCCAATCCCATTGAAACAATCCATCAACTTAAGCACTGCTGAGAAACAGTTAACAATTTTTGTACTTTTACGAGAAAATTACAAGGATGGATTTTGAGGCTGCCAAGGCTTATATATTGCACCGCCTTGAACATGAATTAGATACGCGACTCGTTTACCATTCATACAGCCATACCGTTGATGTTTTCCAGGCTACTTGTGAGCTCTCTATTCGTGAAAACATTGGCGAAGAGGATCAACGTTTGGTTGAGACCGCCGCCCTTTATCATGATGCCGGGATGCTCATAGCCTATGAAAATCACGAGGAGAACTCTATAAAGATGGCCGCAGATATCCTTAGAAAATTCAACTATACATCCAACCAGATCGGGGTTGTCTGCGATTTGATCCGCTGTACTAAATTACCTCAGTTAGCCTCCGCAACACGTGGAAATATACTTTGCGACGCTGACCTTGACTACCTGGGCAGAGATGATTTTTTTGTAAATTCTTTCCGACTTAAACTGGAATGGCAATTGTATGGAATTAAAACCTACTCCCTATCCGATTGGTTCTTGCTGCAAAAGGACTTCCTGCAGCAACATATTTACTTGTCGGAGACTGCCAGAGAAACAAGAGATGAAGGAAAACGAAAGAACTTTAACTCCATTATGTTGCTCATTAGTAATAGTATAACCAAATAAATTAGACTCAGTATATGGAAGCAAAAACCCCAACAAAACTCAACAACATTGTGTTGATCCCAACCGATTTTTCTGAGGTATGTGACAACGCTGTAAACCACGGCGTTGAACTCGCCCGCTCTCTGAAATATAAGGTTACCATTCTCCATGTCATCAATAGGGAGACGAAATCGAAACTCAAGAAGGAAGACCTTGACATCTCATACATTGAGAAAAAGCTGGCAGATTATAAACTGCTTCATGAATCTGGTTCGGGTGTGAAAATTGATACGATGCATGCTGAGGGTAGCATCTTTTCTGTCATCAATGAGGTTGCTGTCGATATCAAGGCAAATTTGATGGTTTTAGGTACACATGGGAAGAAAGGCTTGCAGCACCTCTTTGGGAGTTTTGCACTGAAAGTGGTTCTGGAATCCCCCGTTCCTGTGGTTGTAGTTCAGAAAAAGAGTTTCGGGGAGGGCTACAAAGAGATTATCTTCCCGGTTAGCAACGACGTTGAACCAAGACAAAAGGTGCAGTGGGCAAAGCTGATGGCCAAATTATTCAACGCCAAGGTGAATATTTTCCAGAGTTTGGAAAAGGATCCGGTAATGAACAACCGCCTGGATATTATAACCAAGCAAATCACAGATATCTTTGATGAGTCTGAATTGAACTATTCTGTGACAGTGGCGGAGAAAACAACAGATTTTGCCGATCAAGTCCTCTCCTACGCAGTCACAAATGATGCGAAGATGATCATGATCATGACTCGGCCTAATGTCGATATTCCGGGCTTCAGCCTTGTTGGATGGGATGAACGACTGATGTTCAATGATGCCCAGATCCCGGTTATGTGCGTTAATCCGGTTGAGATCGGAGCCTATTACTGGGAGTGGGTAGCACCATTCTAACGATGAACAAGGAGGAAGCAAAAGAGTATATCCGGCAGTTGACAGAAGAGATCAATCGCCATAATTATGTCTATTATACATTGTCGAAGCCAGAGATCAGTGATCTGGATTTTGATCTCCTCCTGAAAAAACTGGAATCGCTTGAACACGCATTTCCAGAATTTGTGTCACCCAACTCACCTACACAACGTGTAGGAGGCGAAATCACAAAAGATTTCCAACAAGTTGTGCACCGGTATCCAATGCTTTCATTGAGCAACACTTATTCTATTGAGGAGGTTGAGGAGTGGGAAGCACGTATCCATAAACTTATCGGTGAAAAGGTAGAATATGTATGCGAGATGAAATTCGATGGTGTTGCCATCGGACTCACATATAAGGAAGGAGTTTTGATTCAGGCAGTTACACGTGGTGACGGCATTCAAGGTGATGATGTGACACACAATGTAAAAACCATCCACAACATCCCTCTGCACCTTCGGGGAACAGGATACCCTGAACTCTTTGAGATCCGCGGTGAGGTATTTATGCCCCATTCAAGTTTCAACCGATTAAACAGGTTGCGATCAGAGGAAGATGATGAACCGTTTGCCAATCCTCGGAATGCGGCATCAGGCAGCCTGAAAATGCAAGATTCAAAAGAGGTAGCAAAACGTCGGCTCGACTGTTACCTCTATTACATGCCCGGCTCAGATCTTTTGTTTAAAACGCATTATGAGAGTCTCCTGGCTGCCCGCAGTTGGGGGTTCCACATTTCAGAGTATGTTGCGAGGTGTTCGACAATCCATGAAATTTTCGAGTTTATTGACGAAATTGACCATCTTCGAAATGGACTTCCATTTGATATCGACGGCGTAGTTATAAAGGTGAATGACATCAGGCAGCAGGAGGTTCTTGGAAATACGACGAAATCTCCCCGGTGGGCCATCGCCTATAAGTTTAAGGCAGAACAAGCTGAAACAACGCTTACATCTGTCGACTTCCAGGTAGGAAGAACAGGCGCAGTTACACCTGTTGCCAACCTCTTCCCGGTTCAGTTGGCAGGTACGGTGGTCAAAAGAGCATCACTCCACAATGCCGATATCATATCCACGCTGGATGTGAGAATCGGGGATACAGTTTTCGTGGAAAAAGGGGGAGAGATCATCCCAAAGATTACTGGAGTAAGGCTGGATCTCAGACCCCCGGAAGCTACCCCGGTAAACTTTCCTCCGGAATGTCCCGAATGTTACACAGTGCTGGTCAGGAGTGAAGGTGAATCAGCATGGTATTGTCCGAACAGATCGGGATGTCCGCCTCAGATCAAGGGTCGGCTTGAGCACTTTATCAACCGGAAGGCGATGAATATCGATACACTTGGGGAAGGTAAGATCGAAATTTTATATGATAATGGGTTGGTAAGAGATATCGCAGATCTGTATGACCTGAAGCAGGAGGATCTTCTTGGGTTGGAAAAGGTGTACATCGATCCGGAATCAGGGAAAGAGAGAAAAGTGAGCTTCAAGGAGAAAAGTGTTGCCAACATCCTCAATGGGATCAATCTTTCGCGTTCCATCAGTTTCGATCATGTATTATTTGCTTTGGGGATCCGTTTTGTTGGTGAAACAGTGGCACGTAAACTGGCAACCCACTTCCATTCCATTGAATCACTGATGAATGCAAGTTTTGAGGAGTTGACGGATGTGGAGGAGGTAGGTGAAAAAATTGCCGAAAGTGTGACAGAATTTTTCAGACAGCAGGAAAACCTGGAACTTATCGACAGGCTGAACAAAGCCGGGTTAAATCTCTCAATAGATCCTGGTACGCATCAATTAAAAGGGTCAGCACTGGAAGGGAAATCCATAGTGATCAGCGGAATTTTCAACGCTTATTCGAGAGAAGAGTTGAAGCGTATGGTGGAGGCATATGGAGGGAAGAACACCGGGTCAATCTCTTCAAGGACTTCGTTTGTTCTTGCCGGAGAAAACATGGGGCCCGAAAAAAAGAAAAAAGCGGAATCACTTGGTATCCCGCTTATTTCAGAAGAAGATTTTTTACAGATGCTTGGTGGGAAGGAGGCTTAGTTCGCCGCTTTAACATTACAGGCACCAGATGTGTGGGCATTCACACTTGCACCCCCTTTGTAACGTACATCACAAGCCCCGGAAGCAGATATTTTCAACATACCGGATGCATTAACATCAGCATCACAAGCACCGCTTGCATAAAGAGAAAGATCTTTTGCAGCCAATTCAAATGCGTCCAGTTCGGAAGCACCTGAAGCCTCAATGTTTACTTCCTGCACCTGTCCGGCCAGTTTGATTTCACTCGCTCCGCTGATATCCATGCTGAGCTTCTGATAGTTTAGATTCAAGTCAGCTTCAACAGCTCCACTGATTTCAATCTCCAGATTGTCGCCTTTAACGGCACTTTGAGTGGTAATTTCAACGGCTCCGCTAAGTGAAAGTGCCTTCAGATCGCCAACAGTAATATATACATTCAGTGTGTGAACATCATGCATGAATTTCGGTGGGGGACTTTTCATTCCGATCTTAAGGATACCGCCAGTCACTTCTGTCACAATATAGGGTAGCATGTCGGCGTCGGCCTCAACCACAACACTACAGGTACCGGTTTGTGTAATGAAGACTTCGAAAGCGCCTCCAACCTTTATACCTGTAAAATCCCCTACATTGCGTGTCTCTTTTTCACTACTTTCATTCTTATGGAAATTTAATGCTGTCGACGCAATTACAGCCGACATTCCTGAGAGCAGAAAAATAATTAGGATTGTTCTGATTTGATTCATTGTTTTCATTTGTTAATAATTTTGATTTAAGTGGTCAAATGGAATATCCATTATTATCATTCACGGTTTGCATGAACGGCGTTTGTATGGATATTTCATGGTCTATTAAATTAGGGTTTCAAATTAATACTGCCAAATTCATTTCTGATTTTCACGTTTGCAGTTGGGTTGCTTCCAACAGTTCCTTTGTAGAATTCATCCTGTCCTGAAATATTCAACACAGAGAATGATGCATTATCTTCGGGAAACTTGATCGATCCGAACTGTGATTCGGCATCCAATGTATAACTCATCTCCTGAGGGATCCCGATCTCAACACTTCCATGCTGGTTTTCAACCACCAGCGATGTAAAGTCTCTCTCCAGCGATTTAACAGTGAAACTTCCGAATTCGGCATCAAGATTAATTTTTTGTTTTACAGACCCAATAGCAAAACTCGAGAATCTAGTTTCAAGCGTGAGAACGGATGCCTTTTGAAGGTCAATTGTCCCACCCTCAAATTTACCCTCCATCACAATCACCTCTCCTGCTTTCATATCTGAATACTTTGAGTTGATTCGCAGGCTGCCTGCATATTCCAACCGTATTTTGGAGAATTGGATCATCACTACAGCACCTTTCATGGATTCGACGGAAGCACCTCCGAAAGCAATATCAAGGAGGTTATCCCCGTGGTTCAGCCTTCCAAGTGATGCTTTCCCATACTCAACCTTGATTGAGCTCTTAGCAAATAACTCCTGAATCATGACATCGCCAAACTTATTGGTTAAGTCAAGGGAGACGGAAGCCGGCATCATCACCTGATAATCAATGCTGAAATTGCCACTGGAGTTCATATTCTTCGCCAATTTTGTCGCTACATCAACGTAAGATTCTGAGCTGTTAGAATAAATGTCGACCTTGGAAAAAATCTTTTCAGCGGTCTGTTCTGAACTGGTCTCAACAGAGATGGTCACCTCCACGGCGATCTCATTCTTGTCCCAGATCGTACAGGTGATATCTCCGAACAGGTTATTCAGTTTCAGTTTTGCATCCTGTTGAACAGGAAACTCCTTTTTGATTACTTTCTTGATTCCCTTCTTTTGTGAAGCATTCGTTACAAAAGGTGCAAACTGGAAAACAATCAGCAACAGGAATATATATCTCAGATGTTTCATCGGTTTAAATTTTAGTTGCATTTTTTCATTTTCTCTCTGAGGATCACATCACTGAGGAGTGACTCTTTGGCTTTACAATTTTGGATCAAGGCGGTTTGAACCCGATCATTGGATGGATTCTCCATTAAGGCATCAACCAGATCCGCCTTTTTAAGGTCGAGCTGATCCAGTTCCTTCTGTGTTGTTTGAACCAGTTGGGATCCGTTTGGACAATTTAGTGCCAATTGGTTCAGCTCCGTCATTTGCTGGTCCGACCGGCTTTTATAGATATCGAGAACTTCGATCAGTTCCCCGGGAAGGCCCAGGGTAGCTTCCTGAAGATTCGTGCGTGTTGAAAAGTCATATGTTGCCAGATCAAAGATGGCGAGACCTAAAGTCATCAGAATGACAATTCCTGCAGCTATTTTCATCCAAAGCCGAATTGGAGATTGTTTCACGCTGGATTCATGAAAGGCAGCTAATCGCTGATCGAAACGGTCGAAGTGGTTTGCCGACGGTTCTTCGTCGTCAAACATCCCGGCATGATCTCGAATGAATTTATCGAAGTTATTCATGGCTAGTTATAGTTAATCTCTTTGGTTAATCTGTTTTTACTGATAATCTGCAACAACCTCTGACGTGCTCTGGAAAACCGGGTCCGGCTGTTGTTGTATGATATCTTCAGGATTTCACTGATCTCTTCGTGGTCATATCCTTCCAGAAGATAGAGAGAGAGGATAATCCTGTATTCCTCCGGCAACTGGGCGATAGCGCTCTTTATCTCCTGAATCTGAAGCTGAATCTCTTCTTCTGAAGTTTGCTCCTCCTCCTCTGGGATATCAATTCCGGCATCATCTAGTGAAATCTGATCCCGTCTTTTTCGAAGAGTATCCAGTGCATTATTGACAACGATACGCTTCAGCCAGGAACCAAAAGACCCATCACCGGAATAGTACTCAATTTTGCGAAAAGCATCCAGGAACGACTCTTGCATGTTGTCTTCTGCTTCCGCTCTGTCATTCAATATTCTGAGGCTGGTATTAAACATTGCTTTATAATAAAGCTTGTAAATCTTAAACTGGGCGTTGCGGTCCCCCTTTTTGCATCCTTCAACAAGATCCTGGTGAATGTATTTCAGGTTATGCTCCAATTGGCTAATTTTTGGTCAAATGACTTGACATTATTTTTGATGTTACAACTTTTTCATAAAAGTATTTAAAAAATGTAAATTCGCACCTTGAAAAAGCCACTTGTATCTGTCTACTATTATGCCCTGGTTGCCATGCTATTCTGGGGCATGTCTTTTGTATGGTCAACTATTCTTCTGCAATTTTATCAGCCTGTCACAATAATCTTTATCAGGCTGGTCCTCTCTTCCATCTTTTTATTTTCGATCATTTTTCTGTTTCGCAAAAGGGAACGAATCCTTCGAAAGGATATGAAATGGTTTCTGCTAAGTGCGTTGTTTAACCCGTTTCTATATTTTCTTGGAGAAAATTATGGACTTAAATTCTCTACCAGTACTGTAACCGCTGTAATCATTGCCACCATCCCGGTATTTTCACCTTTGGCAGGATACCTGGCTTTCCGCGAAAAACTTCGGTGGTTTAATTTTATAGGAATTGCTCTTTCTTTTTGTGGCATATCCGTCATGCTCCTAACTAAGAACTTTGAATTGGAAGTTTCGGGGATCGGCATCCTGTGTCTGGCTGGAGCCGTCTTTTCTGCCCTGATGTACTCCATTTTGCTTAAGAAGTTGGCGGAAACCTATTCACCGCTATATATCGTAGCCATTCAAAACCTGATAGGGGTCTTCATGTTTCTTCCTCTATTTCTCTTTCTTGAGGCTCAGCAAGCATTCACTGTAGTTCCAACCACGGAAATTATCTCATCTTTCCTGTTTCTTGCCATCCTTGCCTCCTCGTTATCGTTTATTTTCTTTGCCCATTCTGTTAAGATCCTTGGTGTGAGCAAGGCCAATATCTTCTCCAACCTGATTCCTGTTTTCACTGCTGTTTTTTCCTTTTTTATTCTCGACGAACGGTTTTCGCTGCAAAAGATCCTTGGGATGATCATCGTGATTGGCGGAGTCTATATTTCAGAGCTAAACCGTAAGAGAATCCGACCTTAGCACCATTATATTTCATACTTTTGCTGATAATACTGGAGATATACTGCTATGATATTCCGCCCCGAAATCCTTGCCATCAAGGACCAGCGAATGAAGCCTTTTATTGATCCCAACGAGATATGGGGCCTGATCAACAATACTACATCTCCACCTCAACGTGTCAGGGATGTCATTGCGAAAAGCATGGACAAACAGCGACTTACCATGGAAGAGACAGCTGTTTTGATCAATGCGAATGATCCGGTCCTGGTAGATGAAATTAAAGAGGGAGCAAAACAGCTAAAGGAGCGGGTCTATGGTCAGCGGATCGTACTTTTCGCACCCCTTTACATCGGGAATCTCTGTATAAACAATTGCGCTTACTGCGGATTTAAGTCTGATAATCTGATAGTTAAGCGAACAACACTCAGTACTGAAGAGTTGATAGACCAGGTGAAGGCGTTGGAAGATGTCGGACAAAAACGATTGATTCTTGTGTATGGCGAGCATCCAAAATATGACGCTCAGTTTATTGCGGATACTACTCGAATCGTTTACTCGGTAAAATCGGGACCTGGTGAAATCAGAAGGGTGAACATCAATGCGGCACCTTTCGATGTGGATGGCTTCCGGATAATCAAGGATGCAAACATCGGCACGTATCAGATTTTTCAGGAGACATACCATGAAGAGACCTATAGAAAGGTTCACCTGGGGGGTATTAAAAAGGATTTTAACTGGCGACTTACGGCTCTCGACAGGGCACAGGAAGCTGGAATTGATGATGTAGGCATCGGAGCACTTTTCGGACTTTATGACTGGAGGTTTGATGTTCTGGGTTTGGTAAGGCATACAAATCATTTTGAAGCGGTTTACCAGGTAGGACCTCATACAATTTCATTTCCAAGGATTCAGTATGCCTCGGAGCTAAATATTAATAAATCCCACCTTGTAAGTGATGGGGAATTTACACGGCTTGTAGCTATATTGCGTTTGGCCGTGCCTTATACCGGGCTGATCCTGACCGCCAGGGAGCCTGCTTCTGTCAGGAATGAGATCCTGCAATTTGGTGTCTCCCAAATTGATGGAGGTACAAACATCGAGATGGGAGGTTATGCGAAAAGGAAACCGGGAGAGGTTCAGGATATAGACTTCGAGCAGTTCCAGATCAATGACAACAGGTCTCTTGATGAAATCATGGTGGAGCTTATCGACCACGGTTATATCCCATCGTTTTGTACGGCTTGCTACAGGCTGGGCCGCACAGGAGAGCATTTTATGGAGTTCTCGGTGCCTGGCTTCATCAAACGCTATTGCCAGCCCAACGCACTGATGACATTGGCAGAATATTTGGAGGACTATGCTCCGGCAGCAACAAAAGAAAAAGGATATCGCCTGGTTCGCGAAAAGTTAGCTGAAATGCCGGAAGATCAGTTTAAGGTTAACCTCGAAGAGAGGCTTCAGCAAATCAAAAAAGGCAAAAGAGATATATACTTTTAGTTATGGTTGATGAAATACGGGTTTTAGGGCTCTTGATCAGAGACCGGATCAAAGAGTCGGGGCGCACCCAGGAGGTCCTGACAAAAAATGCACACCTGATCAGGTCGCGCCTGGGATTCCATGAGGTGTCGGAAGATATTTGCAGCCGCGTTGGCGTTATTATTCTCCAGCTCTCCGGGACTCCGGATGAATGCGAACGAATGGAATCGGAGCTTAATGATATCGGAGGTATTGAAGTACAACGTATGGTTTTTAGTATATAAACTAGTCGAAAATGAACCGGGAGTATCGAAAAAATCTCAACAAGGAGTTCATCGACTACAATCTTTACTCGTCGATTCCCAGCATGCGTTGGGGACTGATCGTTAATCTATCCCTCTTTCTTGTATTTGCAGCGGTGAATGAGTTCTTTCTTTCTGATAAGGAAGAGCTTCATTATTTTATGAGGTTCGGCATCATTATTCCGTTTTTTCTGATCTCTATCCTTGTTTTGTCGTTCCGGAAACTCCGCCCTTATCTATCAACTATCTTTATCATTGTCAATGGGTTAATCTGCATCTCCATTTTTGCAGTTGGGATATCCTCTGATACCAGTGAGTGGGGTTATCAGTATTATTATGCCTGGGTCATGCTTATGACAATAGGCTTATATACATTCTTCCGACTCCGATTTCAGGTTCTCGTTTCGCTGGGAGTACTTCAACTCGCAGCGTATGTTCTTGCGAATGTTATTAATCACACATTCCAGGATCATCTTACCCTTGCTATCAACAACCTCTTTTTTATCATTGGAACGGCTGTACTTGGCTTCTTCATTGCTTATACATTCCAACTTCTTAACAAAAAGAACTTCCTTCATCAGAAAGCACTTGATGCACAATACACGAAGCTTTTGGCCGAATTTAATGAGAAATCGTTGATTGAAGAGGAGTTACGGCGAGTATCCGATCAGAAAATGATTATGATGAAGGAGATCCACCATCGGGTGAAAAATAACCTGGCGATCGTCATCAGCATGTTAAGTCTGCAGATGAGGCAAATCTCCGACCCTCAAATTAAAAAAATAATTTCAGATATCGAGATGCGTATCCGTTCAATGGCGCTGATTCACGAACACCTGTACAGATCAGAAGACCTTGACAGAATCCGGCTCCATGATTACCTTAAATCGTTAACTTCAATTATTCTTAGCTCCTTTTCTTCACCTGTTCTTACCCTGAAGACTGATTTTGAACCTATGGATGTTTCGATCGAAACAGCTCTGCCCATTGGCCTTATAACCAACGAACTTTTAACAAATTCGATTAAATATGCTTTTCCCTCAGTACCCAAAGGGATGATTAACATCCGGTTAATGAAGGCAGATAATCAGATTATACTTGAACTATCAGATAATGGAATTGGGCTGCCAGAAGGATTTCAGATGGAGGAGCAGAAAACAATGGGCATGTTTATTGTCAGATTGCTGGTTGAGCAGATTAATGGAGAAATCCATGTTGATATTTCACAAGGAACATCATTTACGATCAATTTCCCTTTCACTGCGATCCGTAAACCATTTACCAAGTAACTCTCTTTTCCATGCATGAAAAATGGGTAATAGGCATACACATAACCAACAGGGAACATGATTCCCTTCGGGTTCAGCATACCCTGACAAAATTTGGCTGTTCCATCCGAACCAGGTTTGGAATCAATGAAGACAAAGAATCCGGGATTTCAGGACACGGGCTGATCCTGCTTGAACTATCAGGCGATCCTTCAGAGTTTATCAAACTGGTGGAAGAACTTCAAAAGATTAAAGGAATTGAGGTAAAGAAGATGGTCTTTAGTCATTAAACCAAGGTAACCCTGGTTCCCCCATTGTCAATGCCCAACATCGTTGTTTTGGTGATGATGGTATCTTTCCCGGAGCGTTCAACGAAATGAATCGCCGCCTTGATCTTTGGACCCATGCTGCCTTCCGGGAATTGACCCTCTTCAAGATACCTCTTGGCTTCGGCTATGGTAAGCTGATCGAGGCTTTTTTGTTCCGGAGTATTGTAATTCAAACAAACTTTTGGAATATCGGTAAGGATAAAAAACTTATCAGCGTTGATTTGTGACGCAAGCAGGGCAGATGCCAGATCTTTGTCTATCACCGCATCAATCCCTTGAAGCTTGTTGGGAGCAACATAAAAAACAGGAATTCCTCCGCCACCAACAGCGATGACAATCTGCCCCTGCCTGGCAATCCGTTCGATGGTCTTCTTATTCATGATCACCAATGGAGTTGGAGAAGCCACTACTTTTCTCCAGCCTCGTCCGCGGGAATCCTCAGCAAACGGAGCGCCCGTCTCTTTGGTGATCCGTTCAGCATCCTCCTTGGAATAATAGGGTCCAATGGGTTTGGTTGGTCTCTCAAACGCCGGATCATCTTTATTTACAAGTACCTGGGTGGTGATTG
>Ga0351875_1111_pt1 | contig 20398 bp, 19 predicted proteins | sample BONcelFGM3001C14_FD_206784 | JGI IMG/M metagenome (GOLD analysis project Ga0351875, IMG submission 206784) | Enriched cells from coal bed in the Powder River Basin, Montana, United States - BONCAT cells FGM rep3 HSBNCT.FGM.300.1.C14 ... | reverse complement strand
TTAAATATATCTACGAATGGGAATAAATCACTCTTACTTGTTCTCTTTGGGTCTGTTGTGGCTGTATAAGATACAAGAAGTTTGTTTGAAATTCTGGTTCCGAAAGTTGAATTCAACTCAGCTGCAAAAGCATCTATAGCATTTTCGTTACCATAAAAAGAGTTTGAAAAAGATATCGAGTATGCAGATACCCTACCCTGATTAAGTCTTGGCACATTCGGAGGTCCTGAAGTTGCATTTGTAAGTGTTGTGCTGGTGTTTCTAAGTCTGTTATATCGGAAAGCAAACTTATGGTTCTTCGCAATATTCCAGTCCAAGCGTGCAAGAATCTTGTAGTTTGTCGAAGGAAATGCTCCGAAATCTTTGTAATCACCAGGATCGTAGTTATAAGTAGAGAGAAGATGGTTTTTAGCCCTCTCAAGATCGGCAACTGTTGTTCTGGATATTCTCAAATCTGTAACAGCTGTACCATCTGTGCTTGGTTCCCAACCGCTACTTGGAATATTCTCTTTTTCAGTCTCATAACTAGCAAATATAAAGAGTTTATCCTTAATAATCGGACCTCCAACTGTAACTCCCCATGTCTGAGAATCTCTATCCCTTGCTTTAGGAACAGTAAGATCGCCAACTTTATCTCCAGTGAAAGAATTAGGTCTTTGATATGTATAAACTGTAGCTTTCCATTTGTTGTCTCCCGATTTTGTTACTGCGTTAATTGCAGCACCCGTAAATGATGAGAGACGAACATCATAAGGAGCAAGATTTACAGATACCTGTTCTATGGCATCTAACGAAATTGGCTGAGATGAGCCACCGGGCATAGCACTGCTTGAGAGACCGAAGTTGTTGTTAAACGCGGCACCGTCAATGGTTACGGTGTTATAACGTCCGTCACGACCAGCAAACGATGTGCCGTTTGCCTGTGGAGTCATTCTGGTAAAATCTGTAATACTTCTACTGATAGATGGAAGAGAGGTTATCTCTCTTGAACTTACGTTCATAGATGCTCCGGTTCTGTCGGCATTTAGAATAGGATTTCTGATACCTGCAGATACTACAACCTCAGAAAGAGTCAAAGCCTCCTCCACAAGTTGAGCATTATAGACAAAGTTCTCTCCAAGGCGAAGGTTCATATTGTCCGCCTTGATTGTTCCAAAGCCAAGATATGTTACCTCAACGGCATAAGGGCCGCCGACACGCATATTCTGGATACGATAGTTTCCTGAATTGTCGGTAATTGAGTAATACTTGGATCCGGAAGGTGTGTGGACTGCAACAACGGCAGCTCCGATAACCGGAGTTCCATTTGCCTCAGTAATTCGACCACTCATAGAGGATGTTGTAACCTGTGCAATAGCGGCAAAAGCTACAAACAAGCTCAAAGCCGTAAGGGCAAATTGCTTAATCGTTTGTTTCATAAATATTTAAATAATTTGTTAGGTATTCTTGGACAAAAATAGCAATTTCTCAGCGATTACTTACAATTAATTCTAATTATTTAACAAATTCTTAAATAAAGTTTATGTTTGGTATCTATCATTAATTCAGCAATATAGTGTTGTGAAAATTTAAATTGTCAATATTTGGTTAATAAGTTTTTTTTCATACCTTTGCGCCCAAATTATGTGGAGAGATTTGACTGCTTGCAACCACTTTAAAAAAATGCTAAAACGTTCCATATAGCGCCCTTATCTGCTTTAATTTTTCTTTTTGGGCTTTCCGGTAACTTTTTAGTATGGCTTAGCTGTTGAACTCTTACATCAGGTAAAGTGTTTAATAACTCTAATTATTTATAATATGTCTTATCTATTTACTTCGGAATCTGTTTCAGAGGGGCATCCCGACAAAGTTGCCGATCAGATTTCGGACGCTGTTCTTGACCAGTTTCTTTGTCAGGACTCAGAATCTAAAGTGGCGTGTGAAACATTTGTCAGTACAGGGCTGGTAGTTATCGGCGGGGAGGTTAAATCTGACGCCTATGTAGATATCCAGCAGGTGGCACGCAGAGTAATAAACCGCATAGGGTATACAAAAGCCGAATATATGTTTGACGGAAACTCGTGCGGAATCCTATCTGCAATACACGAACAATCTGCAGATATCAACCGCGGTGTAGAGGTTGCAGATCCTCAGGAGCAGGGGGCGGGAGACCAGGGGATGATGTTTGGTTATGCCTGCCGCGATACTCAGGAGTATATGCCTCTTCCGCTCACACTCTCTCATATTGCCCTTTTAGAACTTGCAAAAATCCGCAGAGAGGGCACTCTTATGCCATACCTTCGTCCCGATGCAAAGTCACAATTTACCATCGAATATAACGACGACAACACCCCAAACAGAGTGCACACTATTGTGATATCTACCCAGCACGACGAGTTTGACACCGACGACTCAATGCAGGTGAGAATCAAGAGTGATGTTAAGAACATACTCATACCAAAAATTTTGGAGAGGCTTCCCCAAGAGACAAAAGCGCTGTTTAAGGATGACTATATCCTGCACGTTAACCCAACCGGGAAATTTGTGATTGGAGGTCCGCACGGAGATACCGGCCTAACGGGAAGAAAGATTATCGTAGATACATACGGTGGGAAAGGGGCTCACGGCGGAGGAGCATTCTCCGGCAAAGATCCTAGTAAAGTTGACCGGTCTGCCGCCTACGCTGCAAGATATATTGCCAAGAACCTGGTAGCTGCAGGAGTAGCAGATGAGGTTCTGGTTCAGCTGGCCTATGCAATTGGGGTAGCACGCCCGGTGAGCATCTTTGTAAACACATACGGAACAGCTTTTAGAGACAACAAAAAGCAGTTTGTAAACGACAGCGTAATTGCAGATCGGGTTCAAAAGCTGTTTGACCTTCGTCCTGCAAGCATTATCAAACGATTTTCGCTCAAGAAACCTATCTATGAGGTGACTGCCGCCTATGGCCATATGGGAAGAGACCCCTTTAAAAGAGAGGTTGAACTATGTGTTAACGGTGAGTTGGTAAAGGAGGAGATTCAGTTTTTCGGTTGGGAGCTTTTAGACTCAGTAGATCTTATAAAAAAGGAGTTTGGCCTTTAATGTCGTTTCCAGATTATTTTTTTGCCAAACCCAAGACGGTTGTCTGTGAATTTTAGTTCGCAGATTTTAACGAGCCACAAATCGCCCCCTTTTAGGATTGCATAAGGAAACCGCTTCAGGTAACTGAGGCGGTAGTTGTTTAAAAATGGGCCGTCACACTGCTCCATAGTTGCACGAAACTGAACCCCGCGAATTAGCCCGATGGTCTCTGTCTCCAGCCCTATCGCTCCGGATACAATACCGGATGCCCCTTTTTTAAAGATTTGTATATGTCTGGTCTTATCTTCCGATGTTATGACAAAGAGCATCTCCTTCGGGGAGAAGTGGTAGAAGGCGTGCCAGCTCCACATATCTGTACCGTCACCGGCAGTAAGGGTTACCAGATGGTGCTCCTCAATAAACTCTATAACCCGTTTGTCGGGCAGCTCCGGATTGTTTTTATCCTGTGGGATTGGGTTGCTACTCTCATTCATCTCCATAAGACTATCTCCAAATGTAGATTTTATCTGAGCGGCGAAGCCGTACCCCACTCTCCACCGGTATTGAGCAGTACTCACCTTTTGTGGCAACCTGTACAGGGTTGAGTTCAACTCTTATCTCGTTCACTTTATGCTCGTATACTCCTGTAGATGGGCCAATTATCAAAACATCATCTCCTACAGTGAGCTCTCCTGTCTCTATAAGTACCTCGGCTACAGAGAGGTTGGAGAAGAAGTTGGTTACTTTGCCGACATAAACTTTCTTCTTTGTGGCCTTGTTGCCATATACATCGCTCCACTCCCCCAGTTTAGCCCCCTGGTAATATCCGTCCCAGAACCCTCTGTTAAATACCTTTGAGAGGTTTAGTTCCAGATCTGCCTTAAGCTCCGGGGTGTAACTCCCGTCACAGACTGCATCTGCAGCTTTTCGGTAGGAGGCTGTTACCGCCTTAACATACTCGGCAGCTCTTGCCCTCCCCTCAATTTTAAGAACTCTCACTCCACTCCCGATTATCTTATCTACAAATGCTATCGTGGAGAGATCTTTTGGTGACATAATATATTTGTTATCTACCTCCAGTGAGGTGCCGGTCTCAATATCGGAAACCTCATACCCCCTGCGGCACAGCTGGTAGCAGGAGCCTCTGTTTGCAGATGCGTTGTACTCGTGCAGGCTTAGGTAACACTTCCCGGAAACTGCCATACAGAGTGCCCCGTGGCAGAAGAGCTCCAGCCTTACAAGCTCGCCAGAAGGGCCTGTTATCCTCTCTTTTACAATTGTGTCATAGATATCCCGCACCTGAAACAGGGTTAGCTCTCTTGCCAGAACAATAACATCTGCAAAGCGAGCGTGATAGCGGACACTCTCAATGTTTGACACATTGAGCTGAGTCGAGATATGAACCTCCACACCAATCTCTCTTGCATAGAGTATTACTGCCATATCAGAGGCGATAATTGCAGATATTCCCGCCCTCTTTGCCGCCAGAACTGTTTGGCGCATCGGCTCCAAATCGTTATCGTAAAGTACTATATTGAGAGTGAGATATGACTTAACACCTGCACTTGTGCAGATGGATGCAATCTCTTGAAGAGACTCTATGGTAAAGTTGTTTGCCGAGTGGGAGCGCATATTGAGGTTACCCACACCAAAATAGACCGAGTTGGCTCCACCCTGAATAGCGGCCGTCAGAGACTCGAAATTGCCGGCCGGAGCCATTATCTCAATATCCTTGGCACAAATTCCCAAACTACTTCTCTCTTCAATCATCTTCTGTAACTCTTGTAAATAATACTCTTTTGCTCAATTACTACAATCTCTGTTCAAAAAAGTTGACTATCTTTTTAAAAACCATATCGGGAGTTATCTCGTTTAGGCAGGCGTAGTCACCTCTAAAGCACTCCTTTTTACCTGATGATGAGCAGGGGCGGCACTCAATTGAGCTCTGCACAGCCATCTCAATATCCTGGCCCCAGCCGTAGAATCCAAGGTAGGGGTGAGTTGCTCCCCAAATTGAGATTACCGGCACTCTCATACAGCAGGCAAAGTGCATATTGGCGGAGTCCATCGTGAGCATAAGCTCTCTCCCGGCGATTAGTTCAAGCTCCTGCGCGAATGAGAGCTCTCCTGCAACAGATTTAACTCCGGAATATTTCATCTCCCAGGATTTTAAAATCGCAACCTCCTTTTTGCCCCCCCCCAAAAAGGGTAACCGAGAATCTCTCATCTTCACTCAGCATCTCAACGAGCCTCTCCATCGCAGCCGGAGGCCAAATCTTTCCTTTATGGTTAGCAAACGGAGCTATCCCTATTTTGTAATGTGTACTCTCTACTTCAGGCTCTGCGTGCGGGCTCTTCTTTTTATGACTTTGGACAACAGGCGCAAAGGCAAAACCCAGATCTTTAAGACCCAGAGATATTAAAACCTTTTCGTATCTGCGTAGGGTAGTGAGAAGGGGAACCAATTTTTTAGAGTACCTCCTTGTGAGTTTTTTCTTCTCCCACCTACCCTTTCTCAGAAACGAGAGCGGAGTGAAGGAGATAAAGAAGAGTACCCTCAGGATAAAGGTTCTGAGTACAGAGTTTATATCTGCAACAGCGGTTGGGTTAAGTGCTATTAGCTCTTTGTGGAGTTGGAGAATCCCTTTGAATCCCTTATGCCTCCCTTTGAAATCTGTCGGGAAAAATGAGATGTTAGGGGTTCCCTCAAACAGGGGCTCAAGCATTGGTAAAGATACCATTGTGAATTTGGTGCCCGGGTTGTGTGCAGCATAGGCCTTTAAAAGTGGTGAGGCTATTGCCACATCTCCCAGCGCAGAGAATCGCAAAACCAGGATATGGTCAGGACTTTTTTCCCGCATAGAGTACAGGATTTAGTGAAGGGTCGTTGTACATCTTCATCTGCTTATAGAATTTCATATATTTTCGCCCGCTCTCTATATCATTAAGCAGATTATCTATTGCCGTGGAGAGATCTTCCCGCTGGGTGAGCAGAGTATCAAGTTTGGTCTTGCAACCGGTGCGATGGCTCTCGGAGGCATCTGCCCGAAGGGCCTCTGCACGCATATGGTAAATCTTGAGAGCCAGAATTGAGAGCCTGTCTATTGCCCAAGCAGGGGTCTCGGTGTTTATGGTGGCGCCGGTTTCAACTTTTACATTGGAGAATCTCTCCATAAAGTAGCTGTCTATCATCTCCACCATATCTGTACGCTCCTGATTTGAGCTGTCTATTCTTCTTTTAATAGCAAGCGCATCTACAGGGTCTATGCCCGGCTCGCGGATAATATCCTCAAGGTGCCACTGTACTGCGTCAATCCAGTTTTTTGAGTAGAGGAACCACTCTAAAGTCCCTTGTGAATATGGATTTGAGATCGGAGTCTCTACATTGTCGGTTTTATGATAATCATTGACGCATCTGTCAAAAATGTTATTGCAATTGGTGCTGAAAGACATATCTTTTTTCAAAATTGATTGTTGTTACTGAATATAGAAGGTCTATTTCTCTCTGTTTATGACAGAGTCTGCAAACTCGGCAAGGCGAGCTCTCTGTTCTTTGTTAAGCCCGGAGTTACTCAAAGCCTCTGTCGCTTTGTTATGATAAAAGATCATAGCCTCTTCGGCTGCCTCCTTAATACCAAGCTCATTATAGATTGAGAGCACTCTCTCTATCTTCTCTTTGTCTGTAATCGTTTTGTTATTGAGCAGATCTTGAAGCTCCTTCCTTTTGTTGAGGTCTCCTCTTCTGAGTGACTCTGCCAGAAGCCAGGTCTTTTTGCCGCAAAGAATATCTCCGCCAATTTTTTTACCGAAGAGTGCACTATCGCCAAAACTGTCAAAATAGTCGTCTTTAATTTGGAAGGCTAGCCCAAGCTGGTAACCATAATTGTAAATTGCATCCGACACACTCTGAGGTGCATCTGCAATTATAGCCCCAATCTTCGCCGAAGCAGCTATTAACACAGCCGTTTTAAGCCCTATCATCGATATATAATCTTCCATCGCTATAAACGAAAGATTCTCAAAATTCATATCATACTGCTGCCCCTCGCAAACCTGCGCTGCTGTTAAAGAGAAGAGATCCAATACACTTTTAAGTTTTAAGGCAGGCGCATCGGATATATATTGATATGACTTAATGCACATAACATCTCCGGACAGAATGGCTATGTTATCGTTCCATTTTTTGTGCACGGTGGCTTGGTTGCGTCTAAGATCTGCCTTATCCATAATATCGTCGTGGATAAGTGTGAAGCCGTGAAAAATCTCAAGACCCATAGCCGGGTGAATTATAGATCTGTCAATTTTATCACTAAAGAGGTTGTATGTGAGAATTGCAATTTTAGGCCGTAATCTCTTGCCTCCTATTGAGATAAGATATTTAATGGGGTCATAAAGTTCATCGGGTTCTCCCTTAAGTTCCAGAGAGAAAATACTCTTTTCAACTATTGAATCTATCTCGCTAATGCTAAACATATAAAAAGAATTATTTTTGGCAAAGCTAACCCTTTTTCAACAATTTCGTATATTCGCGGCCGTGGAAATTAAAAAAACAGAACAGGCTACAGTCGTTAAACACACCGGCAGTCACTATTTGGTGAGTAACCTCCCCGAATGGAGTTTAATTACTTGCGTATTAAGGGGCAAGCTCCGTCTAAAGGAGGGAGTAACCACCAATCCGGTCGCAGTGGGAGACCACGTTCTTTATGAGAGTGAAGGCGAAGGGAGGGGAGTTATTACAGAGATCTTACCAAGGAAAAATTATATTATCCGCAAATCTACAAATCTCTCCAGACAAGCACACATAATTGCATCCAATCTGGATCAGGTTTTTCTTATTGTAACTCTCAACTTTCCTCAAACAAAATTTGAATTCATAGATCGTTTTCTTGTTACCTGCGAGGCCTATAAGGTTCCGGTGAAGATTATCATTAATAAGATTGACCTCTTCACAAAAGAGTATGATCAATCCCTGGAGATGTTCCGCCATATATACAACGAGAGTGCCGGCTACCAAATAATTGAGGTGTCGGGTTTAAAGAGTATCAATATAGAGAGTGTACGGAGTGAGTGCAGAGGTAAGCTCTCCCTCTTCTCCGGAATTTCGGGTGTGGGAAAATCCTCTTTGATAAACTCTCTCGACCCAATGCTCGCGCTTAAGACCGGAGAGATTTCGGACTACCATAAACAGGGAAAACACACAACAACTTTTTATGAGATTCACCCTCTTAGCAGTGGCGGGTTTATCATTGATACCCCGGGTATAAAGGGTTTCGGGTTGATTGAGATGGCAAAGGAGGAGCTGAGTCACTACTTTCCGGAGATGTTTCGCCTGCTGGACCACTGCCGTTTTGCTCCGTGCACACACACTCACGAGCCGGGTTGTGCCGTAAAAGCTGCCGTAGAGGATGGTTCAATTACAGAAGAGAGGTATGTTTCATACCTTAGTATGCTTGAGGGGGAGGATAAATACCGATGAACAGACGAATTCTTAAGTTAGCCGGCCCGAGCATACTCGCAAACATTACGGTACCACTGGTCGGAATGGTAGATCTTGCCATAGCCGGGAGGCTGGGCGACGCAGCAAGTATAGGCGGAATAGCCATCTCCACAATGCTCTTCGATCTGCTCTACTGGAATATGGGGTTTTTGAGGGTGGGCACAGGTGGTTATGCTGCCCAGGCCTACGGTCGCAGAGATTTTTCGGATGCTTTTCGGGTTCTTGTTCAGGCAGTAGGGACTGCTGTTCTGGCTGCAATGTTTATCTGGGCAATCCAGCTTATATATCTGGAGAGCGCTTTTCTTATTATAGATTGCACCCCACAAGTGGAGTCTCTGGCAAGAGAGTATTTCTTTATCAGGATATGGGCAGCTCCCGCAACGCTCTCTCTGTTTGCTTTTAAGGGTTGGTTCATTGGGATGCAAAACACCATCAGCCCTATGGTGGTGGATGTTACGGTTAATGTTTTGAATCTTATCCTTAGTGTTATTTTCGGTATCGTTCTTAAAATGGGTATCCCGGGAATTGCACTGGGTACACTACTCTCTCAATATATTGGACTCATTGTGGCTCTAACACTAATGTATGTCTACTACAAAAAGCTATTCCACTACATAAATGTGAAGGCGAGTCTTAAGCTCAAGGAGATGAAAAAGTTCTTCGTTCTCAACGGGAACCTCTTCCTTCGCTCCACCTCACTTCTGTTGGTCTACTCCGGATTTACGAGCATTGCTGCCAGATATGGCGACAATCTGCTTGCAGTAAGCACAATAATGATGAAACTAATGCTTCTCTACTCCTATTTCATAGATGGGTTTGCCTATGCGGGAGAGGCTATTACAGGGAGATTAATTGGCGCAAAGGAGCTGAATATGCTTAAAAAGGCTATAAGAGTTTTGTTTATCTGGACATTTATCATTGCCATTGTCTCGACCTTTGTATACGCATTTGCCGGAGAACCTATTTTCCGGCTTATGACCAATAACAGCGATGTTTTACTATCTGCCAAAACATACCTCCCCTGGCTTCTGGCTGTGCCTGTGCTCAGTTGTGTCGCTTTTATCCTGGACGGCATATTCATCGGCGCAACCGCCTCTGTAGCAATAAGAGATACAATGCTGTTATCTGCAGCATCCTTTTTTATCTCCTATTTTATGATGGAGAGTTATATGGGCCTTCACGCTCTCTACCTCGCCTATATGGTTCATCTGGTCGTAAGAACAGTTATGATGTCCCTGCTAATGAAGCGAAAGGTACTCAGTAAAGCCACCCGCTAAAGCAGATCAACCCGCTAATATCTTGCAGAAACTGCGTCCCAGTCAACTATTGTCCACAAAGCGTTTATGTAGTCTGCCCTTCTGTTTTGATAATCAAGATAGTAAGCGTGTTCCCACACATCAAAGGTTATGATTGGGGTGAGTCCTTTGGTGAGAGGGTTGCCTGCATTGCTCTCTTTAACAATGGAGAGTTTGCCGGCAGAGTCTTTAACCAGCCAGCCCCATCCGGAGCCAAAAACCGAGACAGAAGCTGCAGAGAACTCACTTTTAAAGTTTTCGAATGAGCCCCACTCGGCATCAATTGCCCCTGCGAGTGCTCCTTTAGGTACTCCCGGATGTGTGCTCTTCTTAAAGGAGTAGAAGTAGAAGGTGTGGTTCCAAACCTGTGCAGCGTTGTTAAAAATTGCACCGTCAGATTTAAGAATAATCTCTTCGAGAGACATATTCTCAAAGGTTGTTCCCTTGATAAGGTTGTTTAGGTTTGTAACGTAGGTCTGGTGGTGTTTTCCGTGGTGAAACTCAATTGTTCCAGCGGCAATTACTGGCTCCAGTGCATCTTTGGCATAAGGTAAAACCGGCAGTTGAAAATTCATAATTTTTATTATCTTTGGTTACTGCTAATATATGCAAAAAAATCTTAAAAATGAAAGATCTCAAATACCTGAAGCTCCTCTCCAGAAGCTTCCCAACAATTTCTGATGCTACGACAGAGATAATAAACCTCGAAGCAATACTGAACCTGCCAAAAGGGACAGAGCATTTTCTTACCGATATTCACGGAGAGCACGAAGCATTCCGCCACGTTCTCAAGAATGCATCCGGGGTAATCCGAAAAAAGGTTGAGATGATTTTTGGGCACAGGTTGCGGGAGCAGGAGAAGAAGGAGATCTGCTCTCTTATCTACTATCCGCAGGAGAAGCTTGATGTTATTAAGCAGAGGGAGGGTAAAGAGATTGACGATTGGTACAAGGTGATACTCGTGCAGTTGATAAGCGTTTGCAGCAATGTATCTTCCAAGTACACACGCTCAAAGGTGAGAAAGGCTCTCCCGAAAGAGTACTCATACATTATTCAGGAGCTGCTCCACGAATCTTTTGCAGAGCCCAACAAACAGGAGTATATAGCCTCAATTATATCTACAATTGTATCTACCGGCCGTGCAGAGCACTTTATTACAGCCATCTGTAACCTTATCCAGAGGCTTACTATAGACTCACTGCACGTTATAGGGGATGTTTATGACAGAGGGCCGGGGGCTCATATAATAATGGATCTGCTTTGCAACTATCACAATTTTGACATTCAGTGGGGGAATCACGACATTGTCTGGATGGGTGCTGCCTCGGGAAGTGAGGCGTGTATGGCAAATGTGGTGAGGATGTCGCTTCGCTATGCAAACCTGAAGACACTGGAGGAGGGTTACGGAATAAATCTTATGCCTCTGGCCTCATTTGCAATGGAGTACTACAGTGATGACCCTTGTTCGCTCTTCAAACCAAAATTGAATGAAGACGAACCGGTAAAGAACAAAGATATCAAGATTATATCCCAGATGCATAAGGCTATAACCGTTATTCAGTTTAAACTGGAGGGGGCTGTTATAGATCGCAACAAAGAGTTTGGGATGGAAGATCGCAGGCAGCTGCATTTGATAAATTACGAAAAGGGGACGGTAAAGATCAATGGGGAGGAGTACCCGCTAAAAGATACCAACTTTCCTACGATAGATCCGGCTAATCCTTATAAACTCACAGAGGAGGAGCAGGATGTTGTGGATAAACTGATGCACTATTTCCTATCCAGCGGTAAGCTCAAAAAACATATGAGGTGTATGTACAATAACGGCTCTCTTTATCTGGTAAGAAACGCCAACCTGCTATATCACGGTTCAGTTCCGCTCAATGAAGATGGCTCCCTCAAAAAGGTTCGGATAGGCAATGAAGAGCTTAGCGGCAAGGCTCTTTTCGATAAAATAGACAAACTGGTAAGACAGGCATTCTTTGAGGAGAGGGGTAAGCCGGGGAAAACAACCGGGAGAGATCTTATCTGGTATCTATGGTGCGGCCCCTACTCACCACCATTTGACAAGGAGAAGATGGCCACCTTCGAGAGGTATTTTATTGCAGATAAAGAGACCCATAAAGAGAAGAAGGGTCACTACTATTATCTTAAAGACAATAAAGAGATCTGCGAAATGATTCTAAAGGAGTTTGGAATTGAAGAGGCGCAATCTCACATAATTAACGGCCACATCCCGGTAAAAACCGGCAAGGGGGAGTCTCCGATAAAGGCCGGCGGGAAACTTCTGGTCATAGACGGAGGGTACTCAAAAGCCTACCAATCTGAGACCGGAATTGCCGGATACACATTAATCTACAATTCACACGGGTTGCAACTGGCGCAACACCAACCTTTTGTAACAACAGCCAAGGCAATAAGGGATGGAGATGATATAATCTCGGAGACAACCGTAGTTGAGTTCAGCAACAAACGTATGCTGGTAAGGGATACCGACATTGGTGCCGAGCTTCAGAAACAGATTGACGATCTTCTACACCTTGTGAGTGCATACAGAAACGGCCTTATTAAAGAGGCGCTCTTATAGACCTCTATTTTACAGGAGTTAGAAAGAGCTCGGCCATCATACATCTGGCAGATCCACCTCCGTTGTTCTCTATGGTTGTAAGGTTTGGTGCAACAATTTTGCAGTGCTGCCCAATTTTATCTACCTGATCCTGAGTTAAAGAGTTGTAGGCTGTTTTTGACATTACTAAAATAGACTCGGCCGTTTTACTCTCTACCTCCAGCATATTCCCGGCAAATTTCTCCATCTGCTCCAGAGATATCTCAATAATCTCTTTGTCGCTCTCCTCAATAAGGGCGATAAGGTTCTGCCTCTCATCTATATCTTTAACGGCATCCAGACAAACAACGGCAAAGCTTCCCGCGATACACATCATAACATTTGTGTGGTAAATTGGGTTCCCGGCAGAGTCGGAGGCATTGAACAGAAAGTAGTCGTAGTCCAGTTCGTCGCAGAATGCCTCAAGAACTGTCTCATCTGTTCTTACAGAGCGGCAGGCAAATACCAGGTTATGGTCTCTGTCAAATATCATACTGCCTGTACCCTCCAGAAAAAGAGATTTTTCTTCAAATTTTGTAAGATCTACTACTCTCTTGACCCGGAAGTTTTTCCTGATAAAATCCAGCACGGCGGGTTTTCTCTCAAGGCGCCTGTTTGGGGCAAACATCGGGTATAGCACCAGCGTACCCCCCTCGTGAGCCGAGAACCAGTTGTTCGGAAATATTGAGTCCGGGGTGTGTGGTTCGGGTGTATCTTCAATAACGAAAACCTCAACTCCTGCCGAGCGGAGAAGTTGCACAAACTCGTCAAACTCTTTAATTGCCCCTTCGCGCGCATTGCTCTCGTGCCCTCTTTGCTGGAAAGCATTATTTGCAGATGTCTGTTCATTGAACCCGAAATTCACGGGTCTCACCATTAAAATTCTGGATGTAGATTGCATTATCTCTTTTCTGATTAATTTGCTTTGATCTGAGCTTACTCCAATGCTCTGAAAGACTTTTTAATAATCTCTATTGCCTCCATAAGCTCCGGTTCGGTTATGACCAGTGGTGGTGCAAATCTTATAATATGTTTATGGGTCGGTTTTGCAATGAGTCCGTTCTGTGCCATTTCAACACATACATCCCACGCCTCTTTGCCGTTGTATGGTTTCACAACAACTGCGTTGAGAAGCCCCTTTCCTCTTACCAACTCTATAAATGGTGAGTCAAAATTTCTCATCTCCCGGCGGAATATCTCACCCAGGGCAGCTGCCCTCTCCGTGAGTCTCTCCTCTTTAACAACCTCAAGAGCTGCCATAGCTACACGGTTAGCGAGCGGAAATCCACCGAATGTAGAGCCGTGCTCTCCCGGTTTTATGGTAAGCATAATCTCATCATCTGCAAGTACGGCAGATATCGGAAGTACCCCTCCGGAGATGGCTTTACCCAGAATAACTATATCCGGCCGGATCTCTTCGTGGTCACAGCATAACATCTTACCGGTACGGGCAATTCCTGTCTGAACCTCATCTGCAACAAAGAGAACATTGTGCTTCTTGCACAGGTCGTAACATTTTTTTAGATAGCCGTCATCCGGGACAAACACCCCTGCCTCACCCTGAATTGGCTCTACCAGAAATGCGGCAATGTTTTTCCCATAATCTGTAAGCACCTTTTCCAGTGCAGATACATCGTTATAGGGTATCTTAATGAGGCCCGGAGTAAATGGGCCGTAACCTGCGTATGAATCCGGGTCTGTGGAGAGGGAGACAATTGATATTGTACGGCCGTGAAAATTGCCTTCACACCCTACTATCATCGCCATATTCTCGTGAATCCCCTTTTTTGAATATCCCCACCTTCTGGAGAGCTTAAGTGCAGTCTCAACCGCCTCTGCACCTGAGTTCATCGGAAGGATCTTGTCGTATCCGAAATAGTTGTGCATAAACTCCTCATAAGGGCCTAATGTGTCGTTGTAAAAGGCTCTTGATGTGAGACATAGCTTCTGCGCCTGCTCGGTGAGTGCCTTTACAATCTTTGGGTGACAGTGACCCTGGTTAACTGCAGAGTAGGCAGAGAGAAAATCGAAATATCTCTTACCGTCTACATCCCATACATACGCCCCCTCTCCTCTTGATAAAACAACCTCTAAAGGGTGGTAGTTGTGAGCTCCGAAATGCTCTTCCTGTGTAATAAAAGCCTGAGATTTTGGTGAAATTTTCATTACTTTGTTTTATGAAATGAGTAAACTTGTCTTCTACCGCAAATTTAGCTCATATTTTGGTCGTAAAATGTTAATAAGTTGTTTGTAATTACGGAAAATAGTCTTACCTTTGCAACCCGTTTTGTATAACGAAAATAGTTAAAGCTAAGAATAACAAGTAATTATGCCAACAATTCAACAGTTAGTTCGCAAGGGACGTGAGGTTATCGTAGAGAAAAGTAAATCTCGCGCACTTGACTCTTGTCCTCAGAGACGCGGAGTATGTGTACGTGTTTACACAACAACTCCTAAAAAACCAAACTCAGCTATGCGTAAAGTAGCTCGTGTACGCCTTACAAATCAGAAAGAGGTGAACGCATATATCCCGGGTGAAGGTCACAACCTTCAGGAGCACTCAATTGTGCTTGTACGCGGTGGTCGTGTGAAAGATCTTCCTGGTGTTCGTTATCACATCCTTCGCGGTGCTCTTGATACTGCAGGTGTAGACGGACGTAAGCAAAGCCGCTCACTTTACGGTACGAAGAGGCCTAAGAAAGGCGCAGTTAAAGCTGCGGTAAAGAAAAAGTAATAACAAAATCAAATTTAAGTAAATGAGAAAAACGAAGCCTAAAAAGAGGATTCTGCTTCCCGACCCAAAATTTCACGACTCTTATGTAACAAGATTTGTGAATAACCTTATGATTCAGGGAAAGAAGAGTATCGCCTATCGCATCTTCTACGATGCGCTTGACATCATCGGCGAAAAGATGAAAGATTCTGACAAGGCTCCTTTAGAGATCTGGAAAAAAGCATTAGAGAATGTAACACCACAAGTTGAGGTTAAAAGCCGCAGGGTTGGTGGAGCAAACTTCCAGGTTCCTACAGAGGTGCGTCCCGAAAGGAAAATTTCAATCTCGATGAAAAACCTTATTATGTACGCACGCAAACGTTCCGGTCACACTATGGCCGACAAACTTGCCGCAGAGATTATGGCAGCCTATAACAACGAGGGTGCTTCTTACAAGAGAAAAGAGGATATGCACAAAATGGCAGAGGCTAATAAGGCGTTTGCACATTTCCGTTTTTAAGCACCAAATAGCACCACTATCCAAATAAATGGCAAGAGATTTAAAATATACAAGAAATATCGGCATAATGGCCCACATTGATGCCGGTAAAACTACTACATCCGAACGAATTCTTTTTTACACAGGTAAAACTCACAAGATCGGCGAAGTACACGACGGAGCCGCAACAATGGACTGGATGGTTCAGGAGCAGGAGAGGGGAATAACAATCACATCTGCAGCGACTACAGCCTTCTGGGACTACAATGGAGACCTGTATCAGATTAACCTTATAGACACTCCGGGACACGTAGATTTTACAGTAGAGGTCGAGAGATCTCTTCGTGTGCTTGATGGTACTGTTGCCACATTCTGCGCCGTTGGCCGCGTTCAGCCTCAATCTGAGACTGTTTGGCGCCAGGCAGATAAGTATCACGTTCCCAAAATGGCTTATGTAAACAAAATGGACCGTACCGGCGCCGATTTCTATGCTGTTGTCGAAGAGATAAACAGCAAGTTGGGTGCCAATGCAGTTCCGATTGCTCTGCCTATCGGGGCTGAAGATAAATTCGAAGGAATAATTGACCTTATAGCAAATAAAGCATACTATTACGACCAGGACAATAAAGAGCTTATAAACTACGTCGTAAAAGAGGTGCCTGCAAATATGGTTGCAGAGGCAGCTGAGTGGAGAGGAAAACTGGTTGAGTCAATTGCAGAGTATAACGATGCAATTCTTGAGAAGTTCTTCGACGATCCTGACTCTATATCCGATACCGAAATTATAGATGCACTTCGCAAAGCTACCATTGATATGGCGGTTGTACCTGTGACGTGCGGCTCATCATTCAAAAACAAAGGTGTTCAATATCTGCTGGACTCTGTGATGCGCTACCTGCCATCACCCCTTGACATCGGTGACATTAAGGGTATCAACCCGGACACTGAGAAAGAGGAGATTCGTAAAACAGATATCAAAGAACCTTTCTGCGGTCTTGTTTTCAAGATTGCAACCGACCCTTATGTGGGACGTCTGGCATACATCAGAGCTTACTCCGGCAAACTGGATTCGGGATCTTATGTCCTGAATACACGCTCCGGCAAGAAAGAGAGAGTTGCCCGTCTCTACCAGATGCACTCAAACAAACAGAACCCAATTGAATTTGTAGAGGCTGGCGATATTTGCGCTGCAGTGGGCTTCAAGGAGCTTCGCACCGGAGATACAGTTTGTCTTGAGAGCAAACCAATCGTTCTGGAATCTATGTCTTTCCCGGATCCCGTTATCGGTCTTGCAGTTGAGCCAAAAACTCAAAAAGATCTTGACAAACTGGGAATGGCCCTCTCCAAACTATCGGAAGAGGATCCTACATTTACAGTTCGTACAGACCACGAGACAGGGCAGACAGTAATCAGCGGAATGGGTGAACTCCACCTGGAGATTATTGTAGACCGTCTTAAGAGGGAGTTTGGAGTGGAGATTAACCAGGGTGCTCCTCAGGTTAACTACAAAGAGGCTATCCGTTCAACTGTCCAGCATCGCGAGGTGTTCAAGAAGCAGACCGGTGGTAGAGGTAAGTTTGCAGATATCATTTTTGAAATAGGCCCTGCAGATGAAGGTATCTCCGGACTTCAATTCATAGATGAGGTAAAAGGCGGTAATATCCCAAGAGAGTATGTACCATCTGTTGAGAAGGGCTTCAAAGCTGCTCTCTCAAATGGTGTTCTTGCAGGATATGAGGTAACATCCCTTAAGGTTGTTCTTAAGGATGGTTCATTCCACGCAGTTGACTCAGATGCCCTTTCGTTTGAAATTTGTGCAAGACAGGCATTCCGTAAGGCTTGCCCTAAAGCGCACCCTTATATTCAGGAGCCTATTATGTCTCTTGAAGTTGTTACACCGGAAGATTATCTTGGAGATGTAATCGGTGACCTTAACAAACGCAGGGGCCAGATAAACAATATGGACTCGAAAGGTAATGCAAGGATTGTAAAGGCTAAAGTGCCCCTCTCGGAGCAGTTTGGCTATGTAACTATACTTCGTACTCTATCATCCGGACGCGCTACCAGCACAATGGAGTTCTCTCATTATACCGAACTTCCTGCTAATCTTGCAAAAGAGGTTATTGAGAAGGCCGGCGGAAAGAAATTTGATAACGACTTAGACGAATAAAAAGAGAAAAAAAATAAAGATATGAGCCAAAAAATAAGAATTAAGCTAAAATCTTACGATCATATGCTCGTTGATAAATCGGCAGATAAGATCGTTAAAACAGTAAAAGCTACCGGTGCTGTTGTAAGTGGCCCTATTCCACTCCCTACAGACAAGAAGATTTTCACCGTAAACCGCTCTACCTTCGTTAACAAGAAGGCTCGCGAGCAGTTCGAACTGAACTCTTTCCGCCGTCTGCTGGACATCTACAGCTCAACTCCTAAAACAGTTGATGCACTGATGAAGCTTGAACTTCCCAGCGGAGTTGAAGTAGAAATCAAAGTCTGATAAAGAAGTTTGAAAAAATTGAAATAGTGACTGTATTTAATAATAGGAGTTAAGAGATTTTTATTATTTTTGCAGTCCGTTTCGGGCCCATAGCTCAGTTGGTTAGTAGCACCTGACTCATAATCAGGGGGTCGCTGGTTCAAGCCCAGCTGGGCCCACAAGGAAATCAAAGAGTTACAAGATTCAACCCTTGTAGCTCTTTTTCATTTGCATACGATTTGCATAAAACACTTCTTATATGTGTGGAAGAAGGCAAAACTCATAGAGAAGCAATTCTTATTTGCTTATGATAAGATTGAGTTGATATTCGGCTTGTATCGAAAAAGGGTCTCAAATATTGTCCTTGATGGAATTACTCTTACTCAAACTGAAAGTACTTGCTTAAGCTTAAGGAAAATTTAGAACAACTCTTTGACACTCTCAAGTAATTAAGGGCCTTTTTGAAAAAAACATACCCAGTCATCATGCAACTCAGCCCAAGTTTTTGAAAATGCTCCAAGACGCGCAGCATTGCGAGGGTGACAAAGTGGAATAACGGAATAGGTTATATTATTTATCTCAATATCATGTCGCTTACCATAGGTCTCTTGTGAATTACCGAATTCTGACAGTTTAGTTCTTTTATCAAAGAAATGCAGAAACCATCGTATAGGTAAATCTCCTAACAAGATAATTGTATTTGCACCTGATTTTTCAAGTTCATCGAGTATCTCAAAATGTCGTTGTTCGGCATTTTCTCTTATTTCATCTTCTCTGAACTTGGGGATAGTTGACAATGGTAATCCATATTGACCAGCAATATCGTTATACATTTTCACAGCTTTTTGCTGATTTGGATTTACTCTTGATTCCGGCAATAAATCGCATAGCCATGCTTGTTTTCTTAAATAACCAAGTGGTTTTAAGAACAACTCATCCAAAGCAATACCCGAAGGACCATTCAGATTTTTATTAGACGGTATTAATTTACCAAGTTCTTCAGGGATCTTAATATCTGCAATTATCTCTTCAACTCGTTCGCCTGTCCAGAATATCCGAGGTTCACTTGCTATCGCTAAGGCTTGTACTTTTATTCTACCGTCATTATCTATCCATTTTGCATGAACTGCACTTGCGTACACTCCCAATACAAAAACCTCTTTGTTTGGTGTGGTTTCTGTTTGTTGAACTTTCGTCAACTTCTGTCCGAAAGGAAAAAAATAGCTATTCATCCAACTTTATATTGAAATCTTAGATTGAATCCTTTTTACTTGTTTTATATGCCATTTCAGGCGTTCATAAGAGCCTAAGTCTAACGCACGCTGACCAGTTAGCATACTTGTAAAGAATACTGGCGTACCCTCTAATGCTATATTACCAAATATCCTATGAGTTCCGATTTGTTCGTCAAAAATAGTTTTAAACTGAAAGAGCTCTCTTGCCAAAGTATTATTTATCACAATAAGTTGGGGCTTTGCCAGTTCGATAATCTCTTTCGAAACTGCCAGTTGATTCATAAAGAATTCATACCCAATCTTATCACGCATTAATTGCTTGACAATTTTTTGATCTGTTTCACGCAAAAATAATAAATCAATATGCGACCAGGGCATATCTGTATCCTTTGAAACATCTATAAATTTCTTGAAGTATTTGTGAGTTTCACCGTGTGAGTTTTGATAAAATATTCTTCCTATACTTCCATACATGGAGGGATTTATGCCTATAAACAACAATGAATTAAAACGTATATCATCTTGAACAGCATAACCTCTACTTATAGATTCAATAGTGGAATATGTTTCATTATCCCATATCTCATCTATTTTTGATTTAAATAATGCTTCCGTGCTGAATTTCGACATATTAACAATTATATTACCTACTTATCAATTCGCTTTAATATCATATCCAAAGAATCTCAATCCACTTAAAGGGTTACTGTTTATTACAGGATATTTATACGGTTCATATAATGAGAGTAGTTCCCGGATAGAAGATTTTCCGAAATGTCTTAAATTTTGGTTACAGGTTTGCATTCTTTCAAGCAAATCATTATCCCCATGAAGTAAAATACTCCAATTTTTTCTTATTGCATCTATGGAGTTATTTAGAGGATTTAACAATTTGGCTATATTTATTGGCACGCTGGTCATACAATGTAAACTATTTACAATTTTGCGAATATCTTCGAGTTGAATGGAATCTATTTTCTTTTTATGAAGATTCTTCTTGGCAAATTCAATATTTCGCAATCTATATATATCATAG
>Ga0351875_1070_pt2 | contig 24084 bp, 20 predicted proteins | sample BONcelFGM3001C14_FD_206784 | JGI IMG/M metagenome (GOLD analysis project Ga0351875, IMG submission 206784) | Enriched cells from coal bed in the Powder River Basin, Montana, United States - BONCAT cells FGM rep3 HSBNCT.FGM.300.1.C14 ... | reverse complement strand
CCGGTATATCAGGGTTTACGGTATTAACAGGGCCCAACACGTCAACCACCTCCAGCATCCGCTCCATCAACGGACGCACCTCGATGACGATCACCTATACCTATTCCTATATCCTGCAAGCTACGCGAGAGGGCACATTTGCCGTTCCGGCTGCTACGGTTACAGTCGACGGTAAGGCGTATAAATCAAATACCTTATCCATCCAGGTGCAACCCGGAGGTACTCCTTCGCAGCAGCGAGGACAGGGGAATCTCTCCGGAAGCCAGCAACCTGCGGGAAATTCGGGTTCCCAAACCGATGCAAAAGATGTATTCCTGAAGGCCTATGTCAGCGATGACAGCCCCTTTCAGGGCGAGGGAACCATCGTCACCTACAAACTCTTCACCCGGGTCCCGATAGCCCAGATCTCCATCAGCAAACTTTCTTCTTTTCAAGGCTTCTGGTCGCAGAATATGCTGAAGGATAATGAACGGTTTCCACAATACAATCAAACGATTGATGGGGAACAATATGTAGTGGCGGAGATTCGTAAAATAGCCATCTATCCGTTGAAAAGCGGTAAGCTTCAGATAGATCCGCTTGAGGTTGAGTGTGTTGCACAAGTTAAGCAACAAACCAGACAGCGTACAGGAGATCCCTTTTTCGACGATTTTTTCAACAACAGTTTCTTCTCCAACTCCTATGCAACGGTTGAAAAGTCGTTGAAGTCAAATCCCCTTACGATTCAGGTGAATCCACTTCCTGAAGCAAACAAACTGGCAGGCTTCAGTGGTGCCGTGGGTTCCTTTACATTCCGTTCCGAAATCGATCAGACCGCTGTAAAGGCCAATGAACCGGTGACAATTAAATACACGATCTCGGGAACGGGAAACATCCAGCTGATTGAGCAGATGAATGTCACATTCCCACCCGATTTCGAGACATACGACCCAAAGGTTGTCAGCGATTACAAGACTACTTCAACCGGTGTGACTGGGATGCAGTCGTTTGAATACCTGGTGATTCCACGGAAGCCGGGCACCTTCACCATCAAGCCGGTCAGCTTCAGCTATTTCGACCTGGCAAAGAAGCAATACGTCGTCCTCTCCACTCCCGCCTATGAACTGATTGTGGCGAAAGGGAGCGGTGAATCGGGAGTTATGACCTATACCGGTTCCAACAAAGAGGATGTCAAATACATTGGGAGTGATATCCGTCATATTGACAACCAGCCTTTTAAGCTGCGGAAAGCAGGGTCTTTCTTCATGGCTTCCTGGAGCTATTTTCTGCTTCTCCTGATGCCATTTGTACTTTTTGTTGTCCTGCTGATTCTATTGCGGAAATACCACGAACGCCGCAGCGACGTGCTGCTCATGAAGAACAGGAAGGCCACACGGATTGCCCTCAAACGACTGAAGAAAGCCTCTGAATTTCTGAAAACCAAGCAGGAAGCCGAGTTTTATGAAGAGATTTCTCAAGCTTTATGGGGGTACCTGAGCGATAAATTCGGGATTCCACGAGCCGACCTTTCCATCGATTCGGTGCGGGAGGCCCTGAAGGGGAAACAGGTAAGTGATGATATCCTGAACCAGTTTACCACTACATTGAACGATACGGAGTTTGCCCGGTTTGCGCCTGGCGACAAGGCGCTCAAGATGGATGAGATTTATGGGAAGGCGTTGATGATTATTGAGAAGATTGAACGGGAGCTTAAGTAATTAAGAATTAAGAATTAACGTGGTTAAAAACCTGAAAATATGACCCCATGACCCCATGACCAGAAAACTAATCACCGGCCTTCTGCTTATTCTCTTCTCCTCTGGAGCTTTTGCCCAGGATCCGCAGAAGCTTGTTGCTGAGGCGAATCAGGCCTATTCAGATGGGATTTTCACAGATGCCGTTGCCCTGTACAATGAGGTCATCACCTTAGGGTATGAAGCCCCGGAACTCTATTACAATCTTGGCAATTCCTATTTCAAGCTCAACGACATGCCTCATGCGATCCTCTGGTACGAACGGGCGCTTCGTCTGGATCCGGGAAATGAAAATGTTCGCTTCAACCTCAATGTCGCCAACAACAAAATAGCCGACAAGATCGACCCATTGCCCATCCTCTTTTATATCCGATGGTATCAGGCGGTTGTCACCCTGGTCCCGGTGAATACATGGGCCGTTCAAACCATCCTCTTTTTCATCCTTACCCTTGTCTGCATCACACTCTATTTCAGCTCACGACGACTGATACTCCGGAAAGCAGGCTTCTGGGCAGGGATCCTTTTTATCCTGTTAACCCTTTTTACGCTTCTCTTCTCTGTTTCGGGCTACCACACAATGAAAAATCTCCATGAAGCCATTGTGTTTGACCCGACCATCACCGTGAAAAGCTCTCCCGATGAAAAGAGCATCGACCTTTTCGTGCTCCACGAAGGTACCAAAGTACAGATCCTCGATAAGATCGGTACCTGGTACGAAGTTCGTATCGCCAGCGGCAGCGTAGGCTGGCTTCCGCAAGAAGCGCTGGAGGAGATTTAGTTTCGGGTTTTAGGTTTTGGGTTTTTTCAGTTACCGTTGGCTTTAGCCGACGGGTTAGAAAAGGTTTTGGGTTTTTTCAGTTGCTGTTGGCTTTAGCCGACGGGTTAGAGAAGGTTTTGGGTTTCAGGGCTTCAGCCCAAAAGTTTGGGGCTAAAGCCCAAAAATCCTATTTGGTTCGGTACCCGTTGCTTGAAAGCAACGGCAATTGATTCCTCATTCCTCATCACCTCATCACCTCATCACCTCATGACCTCATCACCTCATGACCCCATCCCTTCGTTTTCCTCGACCATCACGCCAGGTTCCTAGACAAAATTTTTTTGCAGAATTAACTTTTTACGTTATATTTGTTGGTTTAAACGGAAACCCTTGAAATCATTAGTACAGATAAAATCTAAATACATCAAATAACTAAAACCAGGGATATGAAAAACAGACTTTTACCATTTGGCTTGCTTGTGTTTTTTCTCGGATTCTCGTGTTGCTTGTTCACCGCTACTGCCTTAGGTGCTGCTCCAGACAATAACACGCCAGATCAGACCTCCGATGTGCGGATGCAACAAATCCGAAGCAACCAGGTTACAGGGATTGTCAATCCTGCTGATGTACTGGCTGCCAGGCATCAGCTCTCGTTGCTGCAACACAAGTCGGCTTCTTCGCTAGGACTCGACTGGATGCATGTTGGTCCAACCAATTATTCAGGCCGTTCCCGGGTTGTTTTATTTGACAATCAAGATCCGAATGGACTCACCCTCTACACAGGTGGCGTTACAGGTGGCATCTACAAATCAACCAACAAAGGATTGACATGGCACCCAATGAATACGGAATCAACCGAGGTTTTGCGTGTTGCTTCCATGTGTCAGACTGCCGCCGGAGTTATCTATGTTGGTACAGGTGAATATTATTGTACTGATGGCGAGTTCATGGGAACAGGCCTCTATCAGTCGATGGATGGTTTTTCTTTCAGCCTTGTTCCTGGCACCAAACCTTTGCTTAACGATCCTCTGTCAGATTGGTCATATATCCTCAAGCTGACTTGCGATCCAAACAGCGGAAGGTTATTCGCCGCAACCAATGGCGGGATAAAATATTCCGATGATGGAACTGCCTGGACCAACCTGATGCTTGGAATGGCGACCGATGTCGTAGTAGGATCCAACGGAACCGTCGCTTTTGTAGTTGACGACCATGTATATGTGGCTGAAGGTGGAAACCTGGCAAACATCACGCCTGTCTCAACCGGCGATGAAGGCATGCTCCCAACCGATAATGCCGGCTGGACAAGTCTGGCCATCGCCCCCTCCAATCCCAGTGTGATCTATGCAAGCATCGCAAAACTGGATGACAATTTTCTCCTGGGTGTCTACAAGTCGGAGGATGCCGGTGCCACCTGGACACTGATCTTCCCGCCAAACCCAACCTATGAGCCTTTCGCTGGCAATGGATGTTACAGCAATACCATCGAGGTATTTCCAACAGATGCCGATGCCGTGCTTCTTGGTGGCCCCAGTGCCTGGTACGGGAAAAAATATTCGCCGACCGGGTTTTATGACTGGCAGCAGGTCTCTTTTGGCTTTTTTGCACCCAGCGGACCCTTTACTCCCAGCTTTCACCATGATTACTCGTTCCGCCCGAATTCCTCGAATGAATTTGCTATTGCAACATCCAATGGGATCTCTATCGGATCTTTCGACGGACAAACATTTTCTTACCAAACAACAAATAAAAACCTGACCACAACCCAGTTCAACTCTGTTTCAATGTCGCGTATCGACAGCTGGATCATGGGAGGCGGTGTGCGTGTTGGGACAGAGATTTTCAACGCTGTTCCGCAAAACACCCCAACCGATGGGTATGTTCCGCCTACCTCCTTCCGTACAGGGACATTTGGTCAATGGTCGGTGCTTAAGCCCGAATACATATTTTTCTCGGGAACGGGTTTCTATCCAAACGCAGAGCCCTATGTTCGCTCCGAAGATCTTGGTGAAACTTCTGCCCTCAGTTTCCTGGGAGCTATCTCCAGTGCGCTGACAAACTATCTGCCAACAGCTCTGTGGGAAACTACTGACTTTGCTTACTCCCGGGATACCATCTGGCTTCATGCCATTCAGGGTGCCATTGAGGCCGATTCAACTGTGATAATGAAGAGCATGAACTGTTACGAATGTACCTTTGAATTTATGGTGCCAACCACCATTGTCGTAGGAGACAGCATGGCCGTTCTCGATCCGTATCACTCCCGCTTCTTTATCTATGGTACAGCAACTGGTCGCTCAGGTGTGTATATGACCCAGGATGCCATCAAGTTCTACAAAATTCCTCAGTGGATCCAGATTGGCGAAACGGGTGCCGATATCCTCACAGGGATGGCCCTCACAAGCGACCTGAACTACCTGTGGGCAGGTACCGAGACCGGTAAACTCTACCGTTTTTCCAACCTTACACTTGCTCTTGATTCGGTTTCCGGCAGCGTTCTCAGTTCGTATTGTATTGTTTCTACGGATGTTTTTGAATACCCGGAGATAGCCGGAAGGTATGTGACCAATGTAGTGATAGATCCAAACAACGACAACAATCTCATGGTGACACTGGGGAATTATGGTAACGAGAATTTTGTCTATGTTACCCAGAATGCCCTCGACTCATTGCCTACCTTCGCCAGCGTTCAGGGTAACCTTCCTGCAATGCCGGTCTTTGACGGGATTTTTGAGATGCATGGAGGTGGGAAAGCAATCATCGGAACCGACCTGGGTGTTTTCTCCACATCCAATGTCTTCTCCGGATCACCCGATTGGGCGCAGGATCTCAGCGGAATGGGCGACCTGCCTGTAACAGACCTGCTTCAGCAAACCTACGAGCATTACAATGCACAAAATACAGGGTACATTGCTGCCGCCACCTATGGAAAGGGACTATTCTATGATACAACATACTATATTGAAGTAGGAATCGATCCGGGACAAACTTCCGGTAAGGCCGCTTCACTTCTTCAGATTCATCCGAACCCTGTGAAGAATTCGGCCAATGTAACCTACACCCTTACTGAATCAACGGCTGTTGTTGCCTCCGTTTATGACCTGGCAGGCCGACTGATGCTGACCACTTCGTTCGGAACCCAACTCAGTGGCACCCAAACCTCTGTGATTGACATGAGTATGTTGCCCAGTGGTACCTATATCGTGAAGGTGAACCAGGCCTACGGTAAGATAGTGAAAACCAATTAAGAATTAAGAATTAAGAATTCAAAACTTCTCGAGATATGAAAAAAGTTTTATTCCTTCTGCTATTTGCCGCGGTTAGCCTGGGATTGGCAGCTCAGACCTTTGTATACACTCCGTCCCTCAAATTCCCAGCCAATGATGCTACAGGCCAGATGCCGGATATCGTGCTAAGCTGGTATGCCGTTGCGGGAACCCTTACACTGCAATACCAGGTACAGGTGGATACCAGTATGAACTTCAACTCCTCACTTCTGATCGATCATACACAAACCCTCGTTACCGGTTATCAGACCAACAACCTGCGCTTCAATACCACTTACTATTGGCGGGTGCGCGCGATAGACGGCTCTACATCAGCATGGTCGGAGGTATGGAACTTCACGATCTTTAATACGGTCGACCTGTTTAAACCGACCAATAACGCCGATGGTCAGGAGTCCAATGTGAACCTGGAGTGGAAAACCAAAATCGGATCAGTGCCCATTACAGGAATCACCTCCTATAACTACCAGGCCGACACAAGCATGAACTTCAACTCGCCATTGCTTATTCAGGGAACTGTTGCCGGTGGCACCTATCTGGCTGCAACCAGTAAACTTCGTTTTGGCGGTCACTATTACTGGCGCGTGCAGGCTGTACACAGCGCAGATGTTGGCGACTGGAGCGCGCCGTTTAATTTTACCGTACTGGATGAAGTCACCCTGAACACACCCAACAACAATGCAACAAACCAAATGCTTGATGCACTGCTTAAATGGAAAGCTGTGGGAGGGATACTCAATTACGAATTTGAGATTGCTTCGGATGTGAATTTCAACACCCTTGTTTTTTCCGGAGAGACAAATGAGATTGAGACAAATTCAGCATTCCTGATGTTCGGGAATGATTATTGGTGGAGAGTTCGTGCCCGTCACCAGAATGATACAACCGGTTGGGGCGAACCCCGAAAATTCACCACCATCAATACGGTCATCCTGAAGTCCCCTTCCAACGATCAGTTGAATGTCGCGCGCACGCCATCGATGCTGTGGACAGCTCAAACCGGAATCGTCGGTTACCAGCTGCAGATAGCTATGGACCTGGGCTTTACGAATATTTTTTACAATGTTTATCCCCAAGTTCCCGATGCCGATGTTAAAGTGACCAGGACCATGGCTTACAACACTGTTTATTACTGGCGGATGCGTGCATTCAGTGATGGCAGTGCTTTAGCCGACACAACAGATTGGAGTGAACCATGGAAATTCACAACAATGAGTCCGGCCGCTATCGACGATCAGCATGGTACCGCACTCAGCATCTATCCAAACCCGGCCAATGGTACCGCCTTTATCAAGGTAACTGCCAAAGAGGTTGCAGAAGCGCGGTATATCATTGTCGACCTGTTAGGCAAGACTGTTCTGGAACAGCAATTCACACTCAATATGGGTGAGAACATACAGAAGCTCAACCTGGAGACACTCCGGAAAGGAATCTATATCGTTCGGCTCTCAATCAATGGGGAGACAATAAATCAGAAGCTGATTGTTAATTAAGAATTAAGAATTAAGAATTAAAAAGTTGAAAAGCGCGGTTCGCAGGTAGCGGGCCGTGCTCTTTTTTTTTGCTAACCACTAATCCCTAATCCCTAATCGCTAATCCCTAAAACGCCTTCTTAAAGTCGTTAAGCACTTTCAGGTCATCATCGTTTACATAACCTGTAGCAAGCGCCTTCTCAATCAGAACATCATAATCGGAAAGCGTAACGAGGGTGCAGTTGGCCTCTTTGAATTTTTGGATCGAAACAGGCAGGTTATACGTGAAAATCGCAACCATCCCTGTCACGTGGCAACCAGCTTCACGGAGGGCAGTTACAGCGCTGAGGCTGCTTCCTCCTGTAGAGATGAGATCTTCTACCACCACGACGCGCTGGCCCTCTTCAACCCGGCCCTCGATCTGATTGGAGAGACCATGTTCCTTTTTCCCCGACCTGACATAGGCAAAGGGCAACCCCATTTCCTGAGCCACCAGGACCCCCTGAGCAATTCCGCCGGTAGCTACCCCCGCAATGGCTTCTGCCCCTTCAAAATGTTCACGGATGGCATTGCAGAACTGCTGCCTGATGAACGTGCGGATCTCATGGAAAGAGAGCGTGATCCGGTTGTCGCAATAGATTGGTGACAGGATGCCGGAGGCCCAGGTGAAAGGCGCTTTCGGGCTGAGCTTGACAGCTCTGATCTTTAACAATTGTTCGGCTGTTTGAAGGGCCACCTCATGGGAGAGAAGCATCGTGGTATTTTTTTGGCAAAAATACCATTTTTCTCCTTTTTTTCTCTTCTAATCTACTTTCTTTTTGCTTGATCCTGTTCTTTCTTTTTCCTTGATGAAGAGATGGTGCTTCGCCTTGAAGCAGGTTGTGCTTCAAAGCATTTTTCTTTTTTGTCCGCTCCACGGCCGCGGAGGCCGAGGCTCCGCAAACGCGACTGCAACGCTCAACTATTGTCTATAACTTTTCAGGTTCGTCAGCATTCCGCGTCGCTAGGTCGCTAATGCGGAGCCTGAATGTTTATTCTGCTCCGGCAATTGCTGATATTGAATCTTTCTTTCTGCGAAAGATTGATCAGGTGCGAAGCACCTCCATCAAGGCGAAGCCTTCCATCAAGCGCGAAGCGCTTCTATCAGCCCCGAGTACTCGGGGCTCCATCATCTGCGATTCAAATGAACTTTGTACATTTGAATGTGAATCCAGATCAAACATGAAGATCTTTTTTGACGACCGGTGTTTGCTGTTGCTGAAACCCGATGAGCCGTTTCAGGGCCAAATTGTGCTGCCCGGATCGGCGGGGGAGTTGAAGCAGATCATCAGCGATTTTGAAAAAAAATCAGATTTGCCAACCCTGGCGCTATCCTCTCCTGATTACAAGCAGCTGAAACGCGATGTTAAGTCCCTTTTTACCATCGTGGAAGCGGCAGGAGGGGTGGTTAAAAATGAGGAGGGGGAGATACTTTTTATTCACAGACGTGGGAAGTGGGATCTGCCGAAAGGGAAAATCGATATACGAGAAGCGAGAAGCGAGAAGCGAGAAGCGAAACTTGTCATTGCGAGGAACGCAGTGACGCAGCAAAGCGAGAAGCGAGAAGCGAAACTTGTCATTGCGAGGAACGCAGTGACGCGGCAAAGCGAAAAGCGAGAAGCGAGAAGCAAATGCCGCAAATCGGAAGCGGTTCGGGAAGTAAAGGAGGAGACAGGGATCCGCCAGGTTAAGGTGGTTCGAAAACTGAAGCCTACATACCACGCCTATAAGGAGAAGAGAATGCCGATGCTGAAGAAAAGTTATTGGTTTGAGATGACTGCACCGAAAGACCAAAAGCTTGTTCCCCAGGTAGAAGAGGATATCCGGTATGTGCGTTGGTTTCCCCCTGGCGAACTGAACACGGTGCTGGAAAATACCTTTGGGAGTTTGAGGGAAATGGTAGAGCGGCTTCGCCGCTGATAGAGCCCCGGGTACTCGGGGCTGATGGAGACCTGTTGGGTCTGATAGAGCCCCGAGTACTCGGGGCTGATTAAAGTCTGACGACTTGATAGAGCCTTCGGCTGATCTAACCAACAACTGACAACTGACAACCTACAACCTACAACTGACAACCTACAACCCACAACCTACAACCCACAACATACAACCAACAACCCACAACTGATATGAACCACACCACCCCCACCACGCGGGAACTTTTCAGGATATTGAAAAGAAAAGGAGCTCTGAAGCAGGAAATCTATGCCAAGACGTATGAAGCGTTTAACCTGTTCAAGCGTGAGGCGGATATCCTGGCAGCTCAGTATATGATGAAATCGTTGCCAACCCAGGCTGATGTTACCGTAGAGTACCACGACCGGGGGCATTTTGAGTTCAGGCTGAAGTTTGCCGGGGATGTGCTGATATTTATGATGCACACCAATGTTTTTGAGTTTTCCCGCGATCATGAAGTGATGCGAACCTCCTATATCAAGGATGATAAGCGAAGATCCTATTGTGGCATCATTTATATCTTCAATTTCCTCGCCGATTCGTTCAAGTACAACCGGCTGAATGATGCAGGATACCTGATCGGCCGGATCTTTCTGAACCGTGAGAATCACTACTTCATCGAAGGGAAACGGGAAGTAGGGATGCTTTACAACAATTTTGCCACCACCTCTCTGAGCCGTAGGTCCGTCCAGGAAATCATCCGTTCTGCCATGCTTTACACCATCAACTTCGACCTGCTGACACCGCCCTACGACAGCATGAAGGAGGTCACGGTAAGCGAGATGCAAACTGCCCTGGATGCCATGCTCATCAAAACCGGCAAGAGGATGGGGTTTCGGTTTGAGGCGGATCAAGGCTAGGGATTAATTAGGGATTAGCGATTAGGGATTAGGGATTAGGGATTAGCGAATAGGGATTAGGGATTAGCGAATAGGGATTAGGGATTAGGGATTAGCGAACAGCGAACAGCGAAACTTGTCATTGCGAGGAACGCAGTGACGCGGCAAAGCGAAAAGCGAGAAAAATTTGTGAAACCAAATTTTTCTCTTTACTTTTGCGCTCCTTAAAAGAAGTTTGGCCCGTTCGTCTAGGGGTTAGGACGTCAGGTTTTCATCCTGGTAACAGGGGTTCGATTCCCCTACGGGCTACAAACTACACTCTAAAAGACTGATAATCAACAAGATGTCGGTCTTTTTTTAGTATAGGTACAACATAGGTGCAAGTCTTTGTGGCGATACTGGGAGCCAGCCAGCTAACAACTTTTTTTACTTTCTCCTTCTCTTTTAAACTTGCTTCAAAACTCATGGCTTTGAAATATGTGTATATATATTATAAATGAACTATTTTTTTTGCATATTTCATGGTTTTTGTAGTAATGACGATAATATAAAGCCCGGGAATATTGTCAGACAAGTCAATTGATATTCTATTACTTGGATGATTAACTGATAATTCATATACTGTCTGCCCCCAACTATTTAATACATCGAGGCCTAGTATATCGTTATTAGCAAGAATAATTAATTTTTCATGACATGGATTGGGAAATACAATCGGATATTGTTGTTCTTCTTTATATTGTGTTCCGGTAATTAGACCATTTTCATCAGTTTTAACCAGATATACTCTATCAACAAAATATGATGGATCCCAGCAATATCCTACGATTATATAGCCATTATCATCTGTTTGTGAAACTTCATTCCCGGTAGTCCACAATTCTTGAAAATTATGACTCCATGTTAAAGTACCTGTAGAATCAGTATGAAGTAAAAACAATCCTTTACCACCACCGCCTGTTATAATACACTCATTATCAGGCAAAATATTGACAGAGTTCCCATAAGCATATCCAGAATTTGGTGGTAATATCTCTTTATTCCAGATTGTATCTCCATTTTGATCAAGTTTAAGAAGTAAAACCGCATTTGAAGAATAATCACCAGTGCTTCCTGTGATAATACAGTTATTATCAGATGTTAAAGCGATAAATGTTGCGTTATTATGCTGAGAATCATTTCCTAGTCTTTTCAACCATTGAAGGTTGCCACCCTTATCAGTTTTTACCAGTAATACTTTATCAAACCCTGTTGAATCACTATGAGAATATCCTACAGCAAGAAATCCGGAATCCGTTGTTTGAACCACATCATTTCCAGCTTCACTCAACCAGACCTCACCAAACGTCCTTGTCCAAACTGTATCTCCATTGTGGTTTGTATTTACGAGATATAAATCGTTTCTGCCATTATATGAATAGGCAAGGCCTGCAATTATAAATCCTCCCTCAAATGTTGGTTTGATTGAAAGTCCTATCTCTGTATCGGATATCTTTCCAATTTGTTTTGACCATATTGTGGACCCTGCCTGATCAAGCATTAGTAAGTAAACATTGTTGTAATTCCAACCACAAACAAGAATACTACTGTCATTTGTTATCAGACAGCTAAATGCTTCTGCCTGATAATAGTTATAAATAGTATCTCCAAATGTTTTTGACCAAATTGTATCTCCCCATTCGTTTGTTTTAAAAACCAGGATTTTATGCAAAGTACTATTAGTTCCCATACTTCCTGCGACAATATAACTGTTATCATGATTTTGAGAAACAGCATATCCATTACAATGGTCATTGCCAAATTGATATAATCGCTCAAATGTAATTTGGGCATGGGAAGAACTGATAAAAAATAATATTATTGAGAAGATTAATGACGTTTTCATATAAAATGATGGTTGTTATTGGGAAGAAAATACACATGAGGTAGATTCCTGCAGTGAGCTTTTCGATAGGAATTCTTACATTGTTTACATTTTCATTTTAAGAAGTTGTTCGATGGATTTTATTAGTCTGCCTTCCATACTATGAATGGTAATTACTGGACACGCCGATGGCTTTGACCATCCCTAAGAATTGATTGTTAATAGGTTAAAGTGGTCAACCAAAATCGGCGAAGGGTGGTCACATGATCCGTTTTATCCAATGTGACCACACTCCGCTAATAAACTTCGCTAAGCAGGAACCCTTTATCAACATTGGTTTTACAGGCATGTTAGCAACTGACCAAATTATTTTATCTTAAGAAGGACTTCTTCCTTTAATAGAGGTAGGTGTTTTTTAATAATGGCCCAAATCATAGTTGGATCCACTGCATCATATGTATGGATTAGACGATTACGAAAGCCTACAATTTTTCGGGCATTATCCAAGGGGGAATCAGGTTGCAACTTATCAAATTTATTAACAGCTTCTCCAATGATGCTAAGTTGGCGCTCTATTGCACTTTGAGTTTTTAAGTCCACTAAATATTCTTGGAAACTACTCGTTGGCGCTGAAAACTGTTCAACAAGTTCAATTGCTCTGATAATATCAGACAAATACTTTTTGCTTTGATCCGTCATAGATCAATATTTTGGTAGAATCAATACTTTTTCGTAAGTATGGATTGTGAATCGATGTTTCAGTAAGCAAATCAACTTTTCTTTTAAAGAAATGCTCAAAGGTATCCCATAAGGAAATAAGCTTCTCGCCTTTTTCAATCGGGTCAGCATAATCAATTTCCACCAACAAATCAATATCACTATTAGCTCTGTCGAATTTTTTTGTTATTGAAGACCCGAAGGCATAGATATACCTGACATTGTGAGCCTTGCATACAGCACTAAAGTCATTGACCTTGTCCGATATTTCATCTTGTATGAACATATCCCAAAGATAATGGTTTTTTCAGAGATAATATCAACTTATTAGGCCGTTTTATTGGCTTGTTGCCAATAAATGTACATACTATTGAATTTATTTTTACCTTATCTAACTGGACACGCCGATGGCTTTGACCATCTCAGGCGTGTCCACAACATGGGTAAAATATGTTTAACCCGGAAGAACTCCCTTCCGTGTTGAATCAGCCTCCCTTTTCTTTAAGTTTGCAGAGCAATCCCCGGAAGATCAACCCCAAAGCGTCACCATGGCCAGATCATTGATATCCGCGTTCAAGGAGTTCATGGAGATATCGTACTGGAAGTACAGAAATCTCATGGAAGGCGCTCTGCACAATGCTCATTACCAGTACTTCTACACCACCTATTTTGACCTTTCCGACTCGTTTTACACCAGCAAGAGTATCCTCGACATTGGTTGCGGTCCACGGGGAAGTCTCGAATGGGCAACGATGGCGGCGGAACGGATCGGCGTTGATCCGTTGGCGGACAAGTATCTTAAACTGGGCGCCGGGCATCATGAGATGACATACAAAAAGGCCTATCTGGAGGATCTGCCGTTTCCCGGCAACCATTTTGATGTGGTGTGCTCCTTCAATTCGCTGGATCATGTGGAGAATCTCCGGAAATCGACCCGGGAAATCACCCGGGTGGTCAAACCGGGAGGGCTCTTCCTGCTGATCGTCGATATCCATAACTATCCCACGCCAACTGAACCGCAATCACTTCACTGGGATCTGTTAAAAACCCATTTCAACGCATTTGAAATTCAATCGCAGGCGAGGCTGAAGAGCATCAAGCCTGGCAGGATCTATTTCAATGCCCGAAGCAAGGTGCCCCTCGACCAGGATTATACCGGCAACGGGTTGCTGGTGGCGAAGCTGATGAAACGGTAAAACCGCCGGTTCATGTTCGTCAGAAGTACAGGGGATGAAACACAAACTGGCCTTTGGTATTGTATTCCAGAGCAGGGAAGGGGATCTTGATCAGGTTCAGCACGGTTAAAATCCCTTTCAGGGTCTTGGATTTCGTTCGGATCTTTGTGAGGTCCACATCCAGTGAGAGATAGAATTCCCGGTACCGGTCAAATCCGGGCACATTCAGCCCAACCCCTTCTACACCATATCCTACTGCAATATTCAGCCACCTGGGAAATTTTGACTCCCTGGGCAGGAACGAATGAATGTTCCCTGAAATCCATAACGACATGCCGTTGTAATCTTTTACCAGGTTCTGGATCATGTTCGTGCCGAGAAGTTCGGGCCTGTATTGCGGGTACTTGGTAGGGTGGTAGGAGTATTTGATCAAAAAGCGCTGTTCGTGCCAGCCGAACTGCTGCCCCAGGAAGAGGAGGCAGCCGGCAGTGTTAGCCGTCAGGTCCCCCAGCGAGAATCCCCACCCCACAGAGAAGCCGTCGAGGATCTCGATGTTGAGCATCACGGCATAGGATAGCAGCGTTCCGTAAATGATGGACCGTTTCTCCTTTACTCCTGCCCACCGGTAGGACGAATAAGCCATGCTGCTCAGGTAGTAGGACGAGAAAAAATGGCCAGCCTTATCCATCTGCAACCATTCGTCGTTGTCGTTAAAAAAATGGAAGCTCGATTGGGGATAGTCCTTGTACCAGAGGAAATAAAGTCCGGTGAGTGACCCGAAATAAACAACTCCCTGGGTGGCTACAACCCCGATCATCCTGCCTTTGTGGAGGGTATCGGGATAGAGGATGTTGGGCTCCACCTGACGCCGCTGTGCCAGAACCGGGCCCGAGAGGAAGAGGAGGATGAAGATCAGGGATAACAGAACCTGCAAACGCCACACAAATCGTGGTACGATCTCCCGATGATCCGGTCCCTCCTGATTCGGTGTCAATCTCCACATACGTTTTCTCTCATCTGTTTCCTGCCGGAAGGGCCCTCAAAGATAGGAAGAATCATCGTACGATCATTGAATTATGATGATCCGGAATGCCATGGAGATCCCGCCTCCGCTGACAGATAACATGTACAGGCCCGATGGAATAGCTCCTGTATCCCATGTGGTCTTCCCTGGATTTACCCGGATGCTGGCAATGATATTCCCTGTCAGATCAATCAGTTTCCCCTCCATTGACGAGGCAGAACATTGGTTTTCCAATGTCAGTTCTGACGAAACGGGGTTGGGATAAATCATCAGGCATCCGCCATCCGGCATCCGGGAATCAATGCCTGTGCAGGCCTTGAAGTGGACAACGGTGGTGTCGAAACCCGCACAACCGTTTTTGGTGACAATGAGGGTGATGTGGCGCGTGCTGTCGGACAACATGCCAGTGGCGCTGACGGCTGTCGACGAGGTCATGTCGCCGGTGGACCAGAGGTAGGTGTCGTAACCCGCACCGGCATCCAGGAAGATGGTTTGCCAGTGGCAGATGGTGCTGTCGGGAGGAAGAAAGAGCTGTGGGATGGGTTGAATGGTGACTATCAGAGTGTCCTCCCCTTCACAACCACTGGGATCGGTTGCCGTGTAGCGCAGGGTATTGGGGCCAACAAGCGCCAGTGAGGGATAAAAATATGCGCCTGCAACACCGGCTCCCGAAAAAATCCCGCCGGCAGGGGTTCCGTAAAGCTGCACAGGCGCTGCATTGGCGCAGTAGGCGGGCAGGGGGCCCCAGAGGGCCACATTCTCAACCAGGTGGACCGAAACTGTCAGGTTCTCAGTATAGGGCTGGCCGGGAGCATTCACATACACGGAGTATTGGGTGTTTTGCTGCGGAGAAACAGTTGGATTGGCAATGGTAGGTTGTACCAGTGACGGGTCGGGCGGGTCGGCAGTCCACAAAAAGGTGGACCCGGGCGGCGGATTGAGCAGATTAAGCGTAATGGTCTGGCCTTTGCAGATGTCGGTCAGCGTAGCCGTAAAGGTCAGCCAGGCACTGCCAACACCTCCCTCGGGATTGACGGCTGTAACTTTCAGGCTATCGGTTCCGGTCCAGAAAGAGGATGGCTTGAACACCCAAAGGCTTCCGGCGATGGTATCCAGGACATAATCGAGCACACCCTGATTGGCGACACTGATCGTGAGTTGCTGCAGCGAATAATTCGGATCGTAAATGAGGGTGTCCAGCGCGATGAGGGGAAATTGCTGGTTGGTCATCAGGGAAACCGACTCCTGCGCTACAACAGGCCGGGCGATGCCCCGAAGCTCCATCCCGCTGATGCGCAACTCCCCGCCGGCATAGCTCTGGCACTCCAGTTCAACATTGACGACAGAAACATTTTGGGGAATGTTGATAGGCAGCGTATGCTGTGACCATTCTGCCTCGTCAACCGTGAAGGGGAAGATGTCGCCGCTTCCGGTTTCGGGGAAATAGAGCCGCAGCCAGATGATGCTTCCGGGCGTCCCTTTGGTATAAAAAGAAAAATTATTGGTTCCCTTCTCCAGCCCGCCAAGCCCCTTGATCTTGAAAAACGTTCCTATGGCCGTGAGCTGTACCGATTTATTGGCACTTTGGGGCACGCCGTCAGTGTTGATCAGGATGCCATCGGTGAGTTCATACCCGTCGGGGATCTGATCTTCGTTGAGATCGGTCTGAAGTTGCGGAAAAATATCGACATAAGGATTGTTCACGCTGTCGAAAAGCATGCTGACCCATTGGCGCTCGGTCAATACGGGGATGTTATTGGCGTCGAGCCAGCTCAGCACCGAGTCGGTGCGTTGCAGGTAAGCATGCCAGGAGCTGGTGTTCGGGGAGAAATGGTCTTCGCCGATGAAGAGAAGGTGCTTGGCTATCCCGTTGGCAATTAGTCGTTTATTCTCCTTCGCCGTAAAATGGGATAGCGAGAAATCGAAAAACATCATCGCGAATTGCTTCTCTTCGGCAGGGTTGTACTCCAGATAGGTCTTATAGGCTTCATCAGTGTATGTTGCTCCACCGATATATCCCAACTGGGTTCCCATGGTTCGTTTTACATCGGTCTTATAGAGCAGGGGGAAGTTACCATAAGGCTGGATCCAGTTGTAGGGGCGCTGGATGCCATAGGCCTCGCAGATGTCGAGGACCCGCTCTCCGAGCATCACGAGAACTTCATCCGGCATCCGCACATCAAACGAGGTGAGCTTGTGGTAAGGTGTATTTTGCAGGATGCCTATATTCACCGGCTCTTCCCACAACGAGATCAGGGTGAGGGAGTCGGGGTCCAGCGGATTGACATTCTGGAGGTTCGACCAGGTATAGACCCGGTTTGTGGCCGGAAAAAAGAGCATCGGAATGTAGACCGGATCGTAGAAATGCTGGAATTCGCCCGGCAGGACACTGATCACAAGGTTGCCCGTGACATTCACCGGCCCCTCGCCCTGGATGGTGGTGGTATCAACGCTCTCCCATTTGAAACAGACCAGGCGGTTGTTGATGTGGTCAACAAACGGATTGCCATGGTAAAGAGTTGTATCGCTGATGTTGGTCAGGATCATCTCACACGTGCTATGATTTGGCGCGTGATCCATAAATTCGTGCCCTTGGGCCCAGATCTGCTTCATACCGTCGATGTATCCGGGTGTCCAGGTTGCCGATTCGAGGCACATCGCCGTGCAGAACTTGTATCCGTAGGGAGAGAAGAGAGAATCGAAGCTGTTGTATTGATATAACTCGTGGTTGTCGTCGATACGAAAGCAAACGCCGCCCTTTTTTTCCCAGGCTACCTGGCCTGATGAGAGGAACGGGGTTAACAGGAGGAGAAGGATGGTGAAGAAGTGACGGAGAGATTTGGTGAGTTGGTGAGATGGTGAAATAGTGAAATGGCGAAATGGTGAAAAGCGAAATAAATGGATTCCGGATGCCGGATTCCGGATGCCTTTTACCTTATTTATTATATGTAATTCTTCATTCTTCATTCTTAATTGTTTATTGGTGGTGCTGAAAAGTAATCCTTCAACTCGGGGGTGACCACTTTCGACCGGCCGATCCTATATCCTAACGTAATTTCGTGGGTTCCGGTATGCACGCCGGGTGTGCTTCCGGTGAAAAATTCATAACCGTAACTGATTATCAGCTGCTTCCAGAGTTGTGCTCCCACGGTGAGGCCCATCATCATCGTGCTGCGGTAGAGGGCCGAAAACCAGAACTGGTCGATCCTCCCGGCGAGGAGGCTCAGCTCGAAGAGGGAGGGCATCCCGGTGAGGATATTGACCCGGAAGGTGGGTTTCAGCAGCCACTTCCGGTCAATGATGAAGTCGTTGGAGATATAGACCAGCATATTTTGCGGAAGTGAGAGGGAGCCTTCTACCGAAGGGTCGTAGGCCGACCGGTTATTCAGCAGCATGGGGGCGTAGAAGCTGAAGATAAAGCTCTTGTAGCGGTATGCGAGTCCGGCCCCGATGTTGGCTTTCGACTGGGTGATGCGGTCCATCCCTGCCAGGAGCGGGTCGTAGGGATCGAGGATGGTGGCGGCCGTGAGGTCGAGGATGTTCTGGTAGAAGACCCCGTTGATGCCCAGGGTAAGGAACTGGTCATCCTGGATACGGATCTGGTGGGCGTATTTGAGGGTCAGATAAAAAGACCGGAAGACAGATGCCGACTGGTAGCGGATCTCTCCGCCGAGGTACATCTTGTTTTTGATGCTTCCCGAGATGTCGAGCAGCGCTACCGATGGTTTCCCCTGGAAGCCGGTCCATTCGCTGCGGTAGGTAAGGAACCCCGCGAACCGCGTGCCGGGATCGAAGAGGGTAGGGGCGAGGACCGAGGGGTTTATGAGGTACTGGAGTTGGTTGGAGGAGGTTTGGGAGAATGAGGAATGAGGAATGAGGAATAATAGAATGAGGAATGAATTAAGAATTTTAGAAAGCGAGAAGCGAGAAGCGAGAAGCGAAAAGCGAGAAGCGAAACTTGTCATTGCGAGGAACGGAGTGACGCGGCAAAGCGAGAAGAGAAAAGGAACACGAAGGGTTTCACGAAGGACATGAAGGGTTTCACGAAGGACTCCTTTGTGAGATCCTTTGCGCCCTTTGTGGTATATATCTTTTTGCCTCATGCCTTATGCCTCATGCCTCATGGCTTCTTCCTTCTTCCCTCACCTCAAAATGTTCACTGTTCCCTTATAGACCTCTCCATTGGCGAAGCTCGCCACGAAGTAGTAGGGCGCTGAGGGGAGTTCGCCATTGTCGGAGCGGCCGTCCCATGTGTTCTGGTAGTCGGAATTTTCGTAAACCTGGTTCCCCCAGCTGTCAAACACGCGCACAGAGCAAGCGCCTAAATTTTCCATGTTTTTGATCACCCAGAAGTCGTTGAAGCCATCTCCATTTGGGGTGAAGAGGGTCATGATGCCTGCCTGTGCCGTTGGGTGGTCGCGGATAACGAACGACTGCATGGTAAAGCAGCCGTCGCGGTAAACCGACACATAATAGGAGCCAGCGTTGGTGATAACGAAAAGATTCCCTGTGAACGAACCGTTCCACACGGCGCTGTCGTAAGTGCCTGTTACTTCTGCGAAGATCGTGTCGTTGTTGAAGGTGGCCGTATCGCCCGAAAAGATCAGGCTGAATGCTGGAGGTGGCTGCATCACGATCTCATTTTTCAGGCTGTCCTGGCATCCGAGGTTGGAGATGAGCCAGAGGGAGACGACGAAGGTGCCGGTTTGGGTGTAGGTATGCTGCGGATTTTTGGCCTCCACGGATGGGGAGCCGTCGCCGAAGTTCCAGGTACGCAGGATGATGGAGTCGGCGAAGGTGGTGGAGATATCGGTAAACTGAACCGGTTGGTCCATGCAGGCGGCGTTGAACGAGAAGAGGGCCTGTACGCCCGAGACCGGAACATCCTTGTAGATAGCCCTGATGTCGCCATTGAGGGCAATTACCTGAAGCCCAACGGGATGGTTGCCGATGGAGGAAAACGTAGTGATGATGGTTTCTCCCGATCCGTCGTTGAAGCGTCCGTCGGCATCGAGGTCCCACAGCAGGGTAAGGATACTGTCGTGTGGGGTAGTGAGGCTGGTGAGGGTAGTTGGAGTTCCGAGGCAGCCGGAGGAGAACGAGAAGTCGGGATTGATAGCAGAAGCCTGGAGGGCCAATAGCAGAGCTATTCCCGTGAGGAGGAAGATGTTAAGAAATCGGTTCATTCTGATATCAGGTCGTTCAGGGGGCTAAAGATAATGGAAGTGAGGTTGATATCCGGTGTGGAAACCGGGGATGTTGTGAAAAATTGTTAACAGTGGGAGGTTCTCTTTTTTACCAACTTTCTTTTTCCATTGATGAAGGGATTGGGCTTCGCCTTGAAGCTCTATGGAGTATCCATGCATTCTCTTTTTTATGTCCTCAGGCCGGACAGGCCTCGCAACCGCCTCCAAAACTGGAACGCTTATGCATTGATTCAAGACTTTTTACGATTGGAATAAACCCCGCGTTCCTAGGTTTTTCCGGCAGTTGCTGATATTGAATCTTTCTTTCTGCGAAAGATTGATCAGGTGCGAAGCACCTCCATCAAGGCGAAGCCTTCCATCAGGCGCGAAGCGCTTCCATCAGCCCCGAGTACTCGGGGCTCCATCAGGCACACCGGCATCCAAGCCCACATCTATTATCTCACATTGCGAAATCAATCCGCTAAGGGATAATCTTTTAATAGTGTATCTGCGGATAGATCCAGTTTATCGATCAGATTTCGTATCATTTCGAGGGTTAGTCTCCTTTTTTTGTGAAGGATCTCTGAAACACGACTTTTCCCTCCGAGGACATGAACCAGGTCTTTTTGCTTCAGGCCCATCTCTTCCATACGAATCTTTATCGCCTCAATAGGATCGGGTGTTTCAATAGAATAATTCTTTTGTTCGTAATCGTCTATCAATAAAGCAAGGATATCTGCTTCATCGCTTTCATTTGTACCGACGGCAGAATCAAAAATTACTTCCATCCGTGACAATGCCTGGGTGTATTCGTTTTCTGATTTAATTGGTTTTATGTCCATATATCCTCCTAAATAGTATTCGCATCTATGTTATTGTAATCTTCGTGTGTTCCTATAAATCTGACAAACCCCCACTGTTTTAAGTAGTTAAATTTAACGATGAGCCTGAAAGAGTTCCCTTTTATATTAAACACCACTCTGTTAGTTTTTAAAATGCTGGCGGAAGCGAAAGAGTCTTTGATGTCATCTGGTGATTTCCAGTCCGCATTTTTTGCTGTCGCATACCATGTCTTCAGATACTGTTCTATTTCAGGGTGCTTTTCCCAAAATTGTCTCAACGTCCTCTTCGCAATAATTCGTTCCATAAAATCGTTCGATTTGCAAAAATAATATAAAAGTTCCACATTCGGGAACTTATGACTGGTTTTATTCAAATTTGTTTTTATCCTTAGGACTGGCACTATATTTTTCGCGACCGCTTCCAAAACTGGAACACTCTTTTTTACCAACTTTCTTTTTCCATTGATGAAAAAGAAAGTAGCAAAGAAAAAATCTAGGCTCCCGGTTATTTCTTTCTGCGAAAGATTGATCAGGTGCGAAGCACCTCCATCAAGGCGAGGCTTTCTATCGAGCCGCGACAGCGGCTCCATCAAGCGCGAAGCGCTTCCATCAGCCCCGAGTACCCGGGGCTCCATCAGGCCCGAGGGCCTCCTTGTTTTCTGTCAAAAAATGGTGTATCTTTGTACTTACTTTATTACGCCTGTTAGCGTAATACTCATTGGCATAATGTCATCTGGTATAACTGGTAACATCATGATAGAGAATCCATTCAGTTACGGAAAGACGGTTGACGTTCCCTATTTTTATGGCCGGAAAAAGGAGTTGGAAGAGATCAAACTCTCGATGCGCAATGCGATGAACATGATCATTTACTCTCCCCGCCGCATCGGGAAATCGTCGCTGGTGATCAAGGCGCTGAGAGCTCTGGAGGCGGAGGGGCATCCTACAGTCTACATCGACTTTTTCAACGTCACGTCGCGCGAAAAGTTCATCGAACTCTATGCCCGTGAGCTGATGCGTGGTCAGTCGAACTGGACAAAAGGGCTGAAATGGATTCAGGGGCTGATCCGCGGCATCCAGCCAGCCTGCAGCACCATACCAATGCCGGGTACCTCTTTCTGGGAAGCCAGCGGCACATGATGCTGAATTTGTTTTCGCGAAAGGAGCGGGCATTTTACAATTTCGGCCGCCTATCAAGGGAGAAAGGAATCCGAACCCTTATTGATGCCATACGGGCTACCGGATATCGGTTGGTTGTTGCAGGCAATGGCCCTTTGATTGAAGTGATCGGGAAAGTGAAAACAGGCAACATTGAACTGGCAGGATTTAAGCAAGGTCGTGAACTTGAAGGTTTGATCCGGGGAGCTTCCTTCATTGTCATCCCGTCCGAATGGTATGAGAACAACCCAATGTCCCTACTAGAAGCCTATTCCTTTGGGAAACCCGTAATTGGAGCTGAGATCGGGGGCATTTCCGAAGTCATTCTGGAAGGGGAGACAGGATTTCTGTTTAAGAGCAGGGACAGGGACTCGCTGATCAAGAAACTGGAACTGGCAGCGTCAATTCAAACGGAAGAATATGTTAGACTATCGCGTGGTGCCAGAAAATTTGCCGAGTCTAATTTTGATCCGGATGCATATTATAAGGAGCTGACCAGGATTTACAAATACACTATCAACAACAGAGCATGAAGAAACGAATTTATATTGCAGGATGCGGCGGTATGCTTGGAGAGGCATTCTACCGGCAGTTCAGGGATGATTTCGATCTAAGATGTACGGATATCGATTTGAATGAACCTTGGCTCTCATTCCTTGATTTCCGCGATCTCAATGCTTACAGAAATGACGTTCAGGCATTTGGCCCCGGGTTCCTGTTTCACCTTGGAGCATACACTGACCTGGAATTTTGTGAAGAGAATGAAGAGGAGACATACCTGACCAACACCCTCGCTGTCGAAAATGCAGTCTTTATTGCAAACAAACTCAATATCCCCTTGTTGTATATCAGTACCGCCGGAATCTTCGATGGTAGAAAGGAATTTTATGATGACTGGGACCTGCCAAATCCTCTGGGTGTTTATGCAAGGTCAAAATATATGGGGGAACGGTTTGTCATTGAAAATGCGAAACGTTACCTCATCTGCAGGGCCGGCTGGATGATGGGGGCAGGCCCTGAAAAAGACAAGAAATTCATTCAAAAGCTGATGGCCCAGATCAAAGCGGGTGTATCCGAGCTTCATATCGTGAATGACAAGGATGGGACACCCACCTATACCCAGGATTTTGCGAAAAATGTCAGGGTTCTTCTGGATCAGGAACTCTGGGGACTTTATAACCTCGTATGCGGAGGTGAAACAAGCCGGTTCGAAGTGGCCGATGAGTTGATCAGGATCCTGGGTCTTCAGGATAATATCCGTCTCGTCCCCGTTGAATCATCATATTTTCTTGATACATACTATGCCCCCAGACCAAACTCTGAGCGTCTGATCAACCGTAAGCTGACTTTACGGGGCCTCAACAGGATGAGAGACTGGAAAACAGCGTTGAAAGAATACATTGAAGAGTATTACCAGGATTACCTGTAAAATCGGATGGCGAAGAAAATTCGTGTCGCAATTATAGGAACCAATGGCATCCCCGCCAAGTATGGCGGCTTTGAGACCCTTGCCGAGCATCTTACACAGGAACTTGGAGAGCAATACGCTTTCACAGTCTATTGCAGTTCGGTCTATTCAAAAGAGGAAAGAAAGAAAGTCCTCAACAATGCCAGGCTGATTTATCTGCCAATGAAAGCCAATGGATTTCAGAGTATCATCTATGATATTATCACAACATTTGATGCCTGGCTCAAAGCTGATATCCTTTTGGTCCTGGGGCCCTCTGCCGGGTTCATCCTGCCACTGAACAAGATATTCAAAAAGAAACTGATCGTAAACTGTGGAGGCCTCGACGAATGGAAACGAGAAAAATACTCAGCTCTTCAACGTGCCATGATTACGCTAAATTTCAGGAACTCAACACGTTCTGCGAGTTTCAATATTGCGGATAACTTTCCGTTGAAAGAAAGTCTGAAAGAAAAATTCAATGTTGATTCAATCGTCATCGCCTATGGCGGAGATCATATCTCAAAATCAAAGCCTGACCAGGCTTCCATTTCCAGGTTCCCCTTTCTTTCGGGAAAATACGATCTAAGC
>Ga0351875_1091_pt1 | contig 24087 bp, 18 predicted proteins | sample BONcelFGM3001C14_FD_206784 | JGI IMG/M metagenome (GOLD analysis project Ga0351875, IMG submission 206784) | Enriched cells from coal bed in the Powder River Basin, Montana, United States - BONCAT cells FGM rep3 HSBNCT.FGM.300.1.C14 ... | reverse complement strand
CACAGCAGCCAAAAATAAAATATCCCGCATGGCGAATTATGCGTGCTGTTTAATCTGAAATGAATTCCCGATGTTTGCATCGTGGGTCAATCCTGTGTCACCGTCCAATACACAAGCCCCCTATGATTGTCATTCCGAGGAACGAAGTGACGTGGGAATCTCAGCGATGCGTAACACAGAGCTTATCAGTGACTGGCAAGCAACCCAGTGACAAACAGCTGGATTGCCATCCCTGCTAAATATAAGCAGAGACAGGCTTTCGGCCCTGCGGACCTCCTCGCAATGACAGCTCAGGAGGATTGTGATCTCTCCGAGGTTGTCCCGGATTAGCGTATATTAGTCGCAAGAACGCCAACCATTAAAATTAAATCATTGTGTATTTTTGTAGGGCGGGGTCCCCGAACCCCGCCGTGATCTGTCGCGCCGGTTAAAAGCTAATCGGCAATACAGCAAACAAAAATCGATCATCCCGCACAATGAATTATGCGTGCTGTTTAATTGAAAATGAATTCCCGATGATTACATCGATGGTCGAAGTGTGGTGCTAATTGGCAAATCAGGCTCCTCGCACGTCAAAGTGGATTGAAACCCTATAAACTCCCGGCTTCGCGGGCGATGAGTTCGTTCTGGATCTCTTTACCCAGGTTCACGAAGTAAGCGTTGTAGCCTGTGACGCGCACGAGCAGGTTCTGGTATGCGCCGGGGTCATTTTGCGCGGCGATGAGCGTTTCGGGGTCGAGCATGTTGATCTGGAGCGCGGTGCCGCCGTGGCGGCCGTAGGCGCGGAGCATGGCGGCGAGCTTGTCGATGTGCTCGGGGTCGCGCACCAGGGACGGGCTGAGGCTGAGGGTGTGGCTGGCGCCGTTGGGCGCGGTCTCCAGGCCCACTTTGCCCACGCTGCGCATGGCGGCCGTGGGGCCGAGCTTGTCCATGCCGTTGACCGGGCCGATGCCGTTGCTCAGAAACGCGCCGCGCGGGCGCCCGTCCGGGGTGGCGGCGGTGAGCGGGGCGTAGCTGATCCAGTAGTTCCACGACAGGTACCCGCCGCGGTAGCGCTTGCCCGTGGGGGTTTCGCGCTTAAACACGTGCTCGCACCAGAAGCGGTTCACGCGCTCGGCCATGGCGTCGGCCGCGTCGTTGTCCGTGCCGTATTTGGGCGCGCGGTTCAGAAGCATGGTGCGCGTGCGCTCGTGGCCCTCGTAGTTGTCTCTTATTGCGTCCTGGATTTCATCCATGGTAAGGCGCTGCTCGTCGAACACCATGGATTTGATGGCGGTGAGCGAGTCCACGGCCGTGGCCAGGGCGATGCCTTCCACGGTCATGAAGTTGTACTCGGCGCCCCCGGCGGTGATGTCTTTGCCGCTCTGCACGCACCCGTCCATGAGCACGGACACGTAGGGGGTGGGTTCGTACTGCGCGCGGATGGAGTCGGCGAGGTCGTTGCAGTCCAGCAACGTGTCGGCGATGGCCTGGAGCTGTTTCTGGAACGCGGCGAAGAACGTTTCGAAATCCTCGAACGCCGCGGGGTCGCCGGTGTCGGGGCCGATGCGCTTGCCCGTGGCCATGTCGCGCCCGCTGTTGAGGGCCAGTTCCACGGCCTTGGCGATGTTGAGGTTCACATCCACGGTGCCGGAGCGGTCATTGCCCTGCAGGGTGTTTTCCAGACAGCCAACGGGCGCGTAGTCCCACACTTTGTCTTCGGGCAGGCCCTGCCACACCAGGCCGCGCATGGAGTTTTCATCGAAGTTGAGCAGGAAGGGCGCGCCCTGGGCTTTGGCCACCATGTCGCACACGCGGCGCAGCAGCTCGGGCGGGGTGTTCTTGTGCAGGCGCACGTTGGGCTTGGGCTCCAGCAGGTTCATGTCCTCGATGATATCGAGCATGAGCCACGACAGATCATTGGTGAGGTCTTCTCCGTTGGGGCCGCACCCGCTGATGGTGATGAGCTGCCCGAATCCGGAGTTGATGCCCTGGTTGGTGCCGATAAAGCCCTGGTAATCGTATGCGTAATTGTGCTTGACCCACCAGCACATGAGCAGTTCCTTGGCCTGGTCGCGGGTGAGCGCGCCGCTGTCCAGGTCCGCCTTGTAGAAGGGGTACAGGTACTGGTCGATGCGGCCGTAGGACACGCCCGGGCCCGGGTATGATTCTGCGGCCATGACCAGCATGTGCGTGAACCACAGGGCCTGCAGGGCTTCGTGGAATGACTCGGGTTTTTTCCACGGCACCTTGCGGCAGATGGCCGCGATATCGCTGAGTTCGGCGCGGCGCACGGGGTCGGATTCGTTGTCGGCCAGGCGCGCGGCTTCGTTGGCGTAGCGCTCGGTGAGTTGCGGCACGGCTTCGCAGCACGTGAGCATGGCCTGGAGCTGGTCGCGGCGCGGTCCCTTTTTGGCCTGGTGCATGGCGTCGCGGATGTCCGCGGCCACGGCTTCAAAACCATTATTGAGAATTTTGGGATAATTGCAGATGAGGTGTCCGGGCGTGGCGCCGCAGTTGCCGATGCCCCAGTCGTGGAGCTGGCGCACCATTTTGATCCACTTGCCCTCGAGGCGTGTGTGCTTGCGCGCCTGCTCGCGGGTGAGGGTTTTGCTCAGCGCGGTGTTGAACTGCGCGCCCACAATGAGTTCGCCGTCCAGGATCTGCACGGGCAGGTGTTTTGCGATGACCGTGCGGAAAAACTCGGCGCGCCGCACGGGCAGGGGCAGGCGCCAGAACGAGGCCGGCATCTTCACCTCGCGCGCGCACGCAGCCAGGCAGTCCTCCACGGCTGCGTAAAACGGCATCAGCTCCGGGGCCACGCCCCAGTTGTGCGCGGACCACACGGCATCCCAGCTCTTGCCCGTGGTGAACGGCATGGCCTGGTTGCGGAAATGCTCGCGTTCATAAAACGAAAAATACTCGTCGCGCAGTTTTTTGACACGCACCGGCAGGTTCTCGGACGCGTTCCACAACGATGAAGCCCCGGCTCCGCAGGCATTGTCTCCAGCCATTATTTAACTCTCCATTAACAGGTCTGTTCACGCAAATGCCGAAACCACATATCAATACATTATTTTAATACAATGCAACACGAGTGTCCAAAATGCACGGGCTCGGCCATTGAGCACAGGATTTTGTGTTCAAGCAGATAACGAAATATAAACAAACATCATGGCACATGGTCACGCGCGAATTCCTCCCGAACGCAGCAGGCATAACCGAGCCAGCAGGCGAGGTTTTGCCGGGCCAAAATTTTTGGGAAGGTGCGGAAACCCTTTTTGCCAAAAAGGGTTTCCGCGCTTGTAAAATATTTAATCCTTGTCCGGGCCTTTGTAACTGCGGCGCACGGCCATGTCCGTGAGCGCGCGGCTGGGGCCGGGCAGGAGTTTGTCCAGGAAATACGCGGCGCGGGGGATGGCCCCGGGCACGATTTCATAGCGGCCCGCGCGCACCCCGGACATGATTTCATCCGCCACCTGGGGCGCGGTGAGCACGGGCAGCATGTGCGCCATGGCCAGGTTCTCGGGCGTGCGCGTCTTATTCATCTCGCGCACCATGGGCGAATCGAACTCGGGCGGGCACACCACGTGAAAGCGGATATTCTGCGGCCGCAGCTCCACGCGCAGGGTGTCGGTGAGGCCCTTGACCGCATATTTGGACGCGCAGTACGCGCTGTACCCGAACACGCCCATGACACCGGACAGGGAACTCATATTGATAATGCGCCCGCCCCCGCGCTCCTTGAAAAACGGCAGGGCCGCACGCATGCAGTGCAGGGTGCCGAAGAAATTGATATCCATGGTCTTGCGGAAAACATCCAGGGGCAGCTTCTCGAAATAGTTCTCGATGAGGATGCCCGCGCTGTTCACCAGCATGTGCGGCGCGCGCAGGGGCGAATCCGCAATCACCTGAAACGTGGCTTGAACCGAATCATTGTCCGTGACATCGCAGCAGAAAATTTCCACGGTCGCGCGCGGGTGCGCGGCGGCGATTTCCTCTTTGGTTGCGAACAGCTTGTTCGGATCCCGAGCCACCAGGGCCAGGCGCGCCCCGCGCTTTGCCAGGCGCATGGCCAGCTCCCGGCCCACACCCGACGAGCCACCGGTGATAATCACTGTTTTGTTCTTGAACATAGTGCGCACCTCCCGCGGTTCTGCACAGATTGTACACCAACCCGCGCCCGTTGCGAAACCCGCACCATGCATGAAAATCACTTTTCGCGCGTCATGCGCGGTCCTATAATAATAGTCCGAGCAACAATGGTTTCGGGAGGCAATTGCCCGGCGCGCATTTCGCCGGGGAATTGCCCGCCACAAAGTTTTGGGAGGATTCTTAAGGAGCATTTTTTCAAAAGGGTTCCTTAAGTCGTCGAAGACAAAGATTTTTTTTGCTTTATTCACTACCCGACAACAGCCGTAAAGGAAAGGTGAAGCACATGTTGAAGATAGGATTTGTGGGATGGCGGGGCATGGTGGGTTCCGTGCTCATGGAGCGCATGATGGCGGAAAAGGATTTTGCGGGATTCGAGCCCACGTTTTATTCCACATCCCAGGCCGGGCAGCCCGCGCCCGCGGTGGGACTGGACGCGCCTGCGGTGCAGGACGCCGGGGACATCGCCAGCCTGTCGCAGCAGGACATCATCGTCACCTGCCAGGGCGGCGCATACACCGAAGACATTTTCCCCAAACTGCGCGGCGCGGGCTGGAGCGGATACTGGATTGACGCGGCCTCGGCGTTGCGCATGAAGGACGCCTCCGTACTCGTGCTGGACCCCGTGAACCGCCACGTAATCGACACCGCGCTGGCCGCGGGTAAGAAGGATTTCATCGGCGCCAATTGCACCGTGAGCCTCATGCTCATGGGCATCGGCGGCCTGTTCAAAGCCGGGCTTATCGAGTGGATCACCAGCATGACCTACCAGGCCGCATCCGGGGCCGGCGCAAACAACATGCGCGAACTCGTGGCCCAGATGGGCGCCATATCGGATTCATGCAAAGGCATCCTCAACGACCCGGCAAAAGGCATTCTCGAAGTGGACCGCACCGTGGCGCAGACCATCCGGTCCGACGCCTTTCCCACCGAAAAATTCATGGCGCCCCTGGCCGGCAGCCTCATTCCCTGGATCGACAAGCTCGTGGACGCGGGCCAGACCAAGGAAGAGTGGAAGGGCTACGCCGAAACCAATAAAATTCTCGGCCTCGAAAAGCACATCCCCGTGGACGGCCTGTGCGTGCGCATCGGCGCCATGCGCTGCCACAGCCAGGCGCTCACCATCAAACTCACCAAAGACGCGCCTGTTGATGAAATCACGGACATGATCGCGTCCGCCAATGAGTGGGCGCAAGTCGTGCCCAACACGCCCGAAGCCACACGCGCGCAGCTTTCCCCGGCCGCCGTAACCGGCACCCTCACCGTGCCCGTGGGCCGCATCCGCAAAATGAACATGGGCCCCGAATACCTCACCCTGTTCACCGTGGGCGACCAGCTCCTGTGGGGCGCGGCCGAACCCATCCGCCGCGTGTTGCGCATCGTCATCGAATATATTTCGTAAGAGAGAATGATTTAAAGTGTCTTCGACGACTCAAGGGGAACTTTGAAAAGTTCCCCTTGAGAATCCCTTCAAACTTTTTGGCGGGCAATTGCCCGGCAAATGCATGCCGTGCAATTGCCTTATTCGCTCACAAGCCTGCCAGGAAATTCCTCGGATTTCAGCCCGAATATCTATCATGAAAAGAGCCGGGCCGGAGATTTTTCCGGGCCCGGCTAAAGGTGGTAGAAGTGTGTAAAAAGTGAGTGCTTAGGGGGCAATGGCGTTGCTGCGGGCTGCGCTTGGCCCGATGCCGGATGGCTATTCGTCATCCGCGATTTTGGAGTTTTTTTACGCCTGCACGGCGATGAGATCCGCGAGGGTCACGATTTCGTCGTCCACGATCATGGCCGGGGTGTCGTCGGCCAGCAACTCGATGCTGCTGACGACGCCGCTCACCAGGTCTCCGTCCTCGTTATACCAGGATACGGTTTTGCCGAGATAGCTCGCCAGGTCGTTCAGGGTGAGCGCGGCCTCGGCTGTTTCCACTGTGGGCGCACCTGTGCCCAGCACCGAGGACAGGGGCACGCCGTAGTCGCCGATGAACAGCACGGGTTCCTCGTAGGACGCGAACTCCACGTAATCCACGATTCCGCTCAGGGCTTCGCCGTCTTCATTGTACCAGTAGACTTCCTTATCAATGAGCGAATTGGCGTAATCAAAAGCCTGGAGCCCGAGCATGGTTTCCATGGTCTCGTTGAGCGCGATCTGCTCCTCCAGGCTGCTGAACGTGGCCAACTGAGCGATGAAATCCTCGTTCTTCATGGGTTCCAGGGGGTCCTGGTTCTGGAGTTGGACCACGAGCAGGTTGAGAAACGCGGTCTGGTCCATCTCGTTGCTCGTGGTGGTGGTGGTGGATGCGATATCGCCATAGTAGTATTGGTCAATGATTTCGTCGATTGCTGACATGGCGTACTCCTTTTCAAATTTGGGCGGCTAAGCCTTGTTCTGGGAATCGTCGCCGCCGATGAGTTGCGCAATGAGGTCGTCCACGCGCTGCAGCAGGGTGTCCATGTCCATGGTGGCGCTGTCCTCATTTTCCGCCAGGTAATCGATCAGCGACTTGAGGGACTGGCTTTCATTTTGCGCATAAGCTTCCATGGGGCCGCCCATGCCGCCGCCTTTTCCGGGTCCCATGCCGGGCGGGGGCGGGGGCTTGAGTTGCGACACGTCGCCGGTTTCCGCCACCGTGCGGAACTGTTCCGCCATCTCCGTCATGCGTGTTTTCTCCGCGCTGTCGGTGGCCTTTTCGGCGGCGGCTTCCAACTGATCCGCGAGGGAATTCAGCGTGGCCGCGAACTGTTCCGGGTCGCTTTCATAGGCCTGCTGCAGGCCGGCCATCATTCTTCCGGGGCCGGACAACTGCATGGTTGCGGATGCGTTAAGCAGAGACGACGTGGATGTTTCTTGCTCCTGCGCGGATTGGGACAGGGATTGCAGTTGGGACATGATGGATTGAATCAGCGGGTTTGCGCCTATTCCTTGAATTTCCATAAAAAAAACTCCTTGTCAGAATTTGGTGAAGAGGACCCGGGTGCGGCGCGGCGCGGCGTCAGTCGTTCGGCCGCGCGGAGCTGTCTCTGTTCGAGTCCGGCTCAGGATGCATGATGCGCGCCGCATGTCCGGCGAATGGGGCAAAGGAAATCCTCCTTTCATGAAATGGTTTGTCAAGAAAGAAGCGCGGGGAGCGGGCCGCCGCCCGCCCCCGCAATCTTCACGGCGTGATGCGCATGGGCTCGAAGCGCGCCATTGGGCGCGGGCCCGCGACTGGCGAGTCTGTGCGCCTGTGCCAAACGGCTGCGGGGAATCCGGTGGGGCAGGGATAAAGTGCAACGGAATCGCGTTCAAGCATTCCCGGCAACACTCCGGTGTTTTGTGCTGAAACGCAGCCGCGTTGCCTTGCGCCGCATCGGACAAGTCCCGCGTTCGGGCATGCCGCATCATGGCCGGTTTCCATTTCAGCGTGCGGTTCGCCATGGCGCCGAACCGCACAGTGAAACAGAGCCCGGTACACCCGGGGGCCGCCCCCCCGGGTTGGGTTGAAGTCAATTCATTTCAAGCCAGTCGCGTGTTGTGTGAATTTAAGGAATGGCCGCCTGTCGGCGGGCAGGCGGCTTTTTAGGTCAGTCCTGTGGTTCCGGATCCATGTCCATGCCGTCCATGTTTTCCAGAGGCGGGCCGGGCCGGCCCCCCATGCCCGGGCCTTTGCCCGGGAATCCCATGGGCGGCCCATGGCCCATATCTTTTTCAAACTGCTCATTCATTTTCTGGAATTTATCCAGTTGCTTTTCGTCAAGAATTTTCGAGATGTCCGCGGCGACCCGGGTGTGAAGCTCCTGCATGCGTTTCTGCATGTCGTCGCGCAGGGCCAGCATATCGGGCTCGTTTTTCTCCATAATGGAGTCGACCTGTTTTTGCTGTTCTTCGGACAGGTCCAGAACCTGGGTGAGCATGTTTACAAAGTGCTGGCGGTGGCGGTCTTTTCCGGATTCGGGATCCCCGGGCTCGCCGGAACTGCCGCGATCCCCGGGTTTGCCGAACCCGTGCATGGGCGGTTCATCCCCTGGAGGTGCGCCGGGGTTTGCGGCCACTGCCGCAGCCGTGGCCGGGGGGGCGAAGAATTTTTTGTCCAACAGAATGCCCGCAAAAATGCCGGCCGTGAAAATCAGCAGAATCATTGCGATGAACCATGGCTTGGTGTTTTCCATAACCGATCACTCCTGTTACATGATGTTCTTTTCCAGAGAGGAATAAAACAGATTTAATGTCTGGTCGTCGTCCTGTTCCAGCAGAGCGCTCTGCTCGCCGGTGAGAACATATTTATACAACTCCTGGGATGTTTTTTGATTTGTTGCGAGCGCGGATTCGGCCACCTGGTGCGGGGCCAGAATTTCCAGGGGCGGGGTTTCCTGGGAGTGCAGGGTGAGCAGGGAGCAGAACACCAGGGCCAGGCACGCGGCGGCAGCGCACAGCTTGCGGTACCAGCGCCCCATATCCGCGCCGTGCGGGGAAGCCAGGGTTTCACTTTCATTGTTTTGAATGCGAGCGCGCACGCGGTTTTCAAAACCGGGCGCGGGCTGCGGAGCGGGCATGAGCGCGAACAGGCCGCTCAGGCTTTGCAGTTCGCTCAGCAGAGCGCGGCACTGCGCGCACTGCTCCAGGTGCGCGGTGAAGTGCGCGGCCTGGTGCGGGTCCAGTTCCCCGTCATGGTACAGGTGCACAAATCTTTCATCTTTGCACGATGCCACTATTCATCACTCCCCGATATTTTCCCTGGACAGATTCGCCCGCAGCAGGTTTCGCGCGCGGTACAGGCGCGACTCCACGGTTCCCAGGGGGATATCCAGAATCTCCGCAATTTCGCAATACGGGTATCCGTCGATTTCCTTGAGCACGAACACCGCCCGGTAGTGCGGCGGCAGGGTCATAAGAGCCGCGCGCAGGGCGCCGCCCAATTGCCGGGTTTTGAAGACTTGCTCCACATCATCCCGCGCATTCCACAACCGTCCCAGGGTCTCCAGGTCGTCCAGGCTCACATCCGTGTGCATGGCCTGCAGCCGGTTCCTCTTGCCCAGGTAATCGCTCACCGTGTTCATGGTGATGCGGTAAATCCAGGTGTTTATGCTGGACCGGCCTTTGAACCGCGGCAGGTACTTGTGAATTTTAAGGAACACTTCCTGGGTGATTTCTTCAGCGTCCTGAATGTTTCCGGCCATGGCCGCCGCGGTGCTGAGGACCTTGTCGCCATGGTCCCTGAAAACCGTGTCGAAGTTTCTCAGCGGCAAGATTGCGGTCTCTGCAGGGCGCGAGGGCGCAGGCTCCGGGTTCATTTGCAAGGTCATCATCATTCCGTCCTGAAAACTTAGACCACGCCCGGCGCGCGAATATTCCCAAATCATGAAAAAGAGAGATGTTTGTCAAACGAGGCGTTAGGGAGTGCATGGGAGGCAGGGAAACGGGTTGGGCGTGACAGGGATGCTGAATCTGGTGGATTGAGCCGGCCGGCAGGGGGGGGGGGTAACAGGATGAGCAGGATAAGCAGGATAAGGGCGCTGCCGCGCCCTCAAAACACGTCTCCGTAGTATCCTGTACCTTTCGGGTTCACTTTATTACGCTGATAAAAGCCTTCTTAAAACAACCAGTTTCCCCTTTGGAGTGCGACATTTTAATGTCGCTTTGCGTGCCGGGAATTAATTCCCGGCATACGTCGGTGTATTTCGAAAGCTATCGCACGGCGAAAGCGGCGATAAATCGCCACACTCCAAAATCAAACATCACTTGTCCGCTAAGATTGAATTTTTATTAATAGCGCCAGCCGCGGAACCGCCGCATCAGCTATCAGCGGGTCCGCGGCTGACGGCCCAGAGCGCGCCCGCCACGCAGGCCGCGGCCGCGAGCGTGAGCACTGCCGGGGTGGTCACAGCCACGGGCAGCAACCCTTGCTTGAAGTACATGATCGCGCCCACCACAATGCCGGTGATGGCCTCGCCCGCGATGAGTCCGGACGCGAACAGCACCCCCTTGTCCGCGCGCGCGCTGCGGCGCGTGGCGTGGGCCAGGAGCCCGCCGAGGAATATGGGCGCGGACAGGGACAGGGGCAGATATATGCCAACAGCAACGGGCATCACATACGTGCGGAACTGCGCGCCCGCGGCTTTGAGAACTTCATCCACAATGATGATGCCGATGCCAAGGGCCATGCCGATCCACACCATTTCCCAGGCCATGTCCCCATGCCCGAACAGGGCTTTGGTGAGGTTGGCGAACAGCGTGGCCTGGGGCGCGCCCAGGGAATTCGGCCCGCCCGCGCCGATGCCGTACGAGTGGTGCAGCATGGCCAGCACCGGGGCAATCACAAACGCGGACGCGAGCACGCCGATAACCTGCGCCCACTGCTGGCTGCGCGGCGTGGCCCGCACCAGTGCGCCGGTCTTCAAATCCTGGGACACATCGCCCGCGGTGCAGGCCGCGCAGCACACCACGCCCGCCACGCACAATGTGGCCATGATCCCGCGCACACCCTCCATGCCCAGCACTTTCAGGGCCAGGCCCGTGAGCAGCACCGTGCAGATGGTCATGCCGGACACCGGGTTGTTGGAACTGCCCACGAGGCCCACGATGTACGATGACACGGCCACGAACAGGAACGCGGTGATCACCATCATCACCGTGCTGGCCCCGCCCACGGCCGCGCTGTGCGTGACCCAGGTGTAAATCAGAAAAATACCGGCCACGGTAACAGCCAGCATCATGGCGATGTGCGCAGTGGCGATATCCGTGTCTGTTAAATCTTTCGCGGTTTCGCCCAGGTTGCTTTTCAGCCCGCTCAATGATTCGCGCAGTCCCACCACAATGCCCTTGCGTACATTGATGATGCTCCACACCCCGCCCACGAGCATGGCGCCCACGCCCATGTAGCGCACTCTGGTGGACCACGTGGTCCAGGCGAATTCGACCAAATCACCCGACGGCGCGCCGCCCTGGCTCAACGCCAGCAGGGGAATGGCGCACACCCACGCCAGGCACCCGCCCAGAAACACGAGCGAGGCCACGTTGAACCCCACAATATAGCCCACGCCCAGGAGCGCGGGGGACATGTCCGCCCCGAAATAAAACGCCCCGCGCCCGGCGCGGAACGCCACCTCCAGGGACCCGCGGATCGCGGTCGCGCCCGTGGTGAAAAACTTGAACACCGCGCCGCCCAGCATGCTGAGGAACACGTACCACATGTCGGACCCGCCGCGGTCCCCGGTCTGCAGCACCTCGGCGCACGCCACGCCCTCGGGGTACACCAGTTCCTTTTCATCCAGAATCAGGGGCCGGCGCAGGGGAATCATGAACATGACCCCGAGCATGCCGCCGGCCATGGCGATGAGCGTGACCTGCCAGTAATTGAAATCATCCCAGATGCCCGCAATCACAAGCGCGGGCATGGTGAAGATAATGCCAGCGGCCAGGGACTCGCCCGCGGACGCCATGGTCTGCACGATGTTGTTTTCAAGGATGGTGCCGCGCCGCAGGGCCCCGCGCAGAATGCCCATGGAGATGACCGCGGCCGGGATGGACGCGGAAACCGTCATGCCCGCATACAGGCCCAGGTACACATTGGCCGCGCACATGACCAGTGCCAGGATAATGCCCAGGGCCACGGCCACGGGCGTGAATTCTGCAAGTGTCTTTGTCTGCGGAAGTTGTGTCATTGCTGGTACCGTCCCGGTGGATAATGCTGTGAATTATCGCGTTTTTCATGATGAGGCAGCACAGCCGCATCACGCTTTGATCTTGTGCGCCAGGCGCCGCGCCGCGCGCAGGGCCAGGGTCATGATCGTGACCTGCGGATTTACGCCCAGGGACCCGGGCACCACGGACCCGTCCATGATGTACAGGCTGGCGATGTCGTGCGCCTTGAGATCGAAATCCACCACGGATTTTTTGGGGTCCGCGCCCATGCGCGCCGTGCCCAGGGGATGGAACGCGCCCAGCTCATAGTGCGAGGATTTCACGCGCGCGGTTTCAAAACCTTTGATCTCGTCCGCGCTGTTCAGGATGGTGTGCCCGTATTTGGGCGTGAACACGCGCTTTGCGCCAGCCGCGAAATAGATCTCGGCCACGCGCGCAATGCCGAACTGCATCTTTCTGGCGTCCTGCTGGTTCATCTGGTACAGGGCCGTGAAACGCGTGCCCCAGTGTCCGGGCAGCACGCGGCCGCATGTTGTGTCGTCCACCATGACCCCGAACGCGGACATGTGCGGGTATCTGACGGCCAGGTCCTTGAGTTCGTGGCCCACGCCGGGCAGCATGGTGACCAGGAAACCCGGGTGCAGGAAGATGCCTTCGAGCACCACGCCGCGGTCCTTCCACTTGTCGATAAAAGCGCCCTGGGGCAGGCCGATGTGCCCGTCCACGACTTCGTCGAACTCGGCCACCACGCGGCACGCCGGGTGAATCTGCAGGCCGCGGCCCAGGGTGCGCGAGCCATTGCACAGCCTGTGCTGCAGCAGGAACGCGGGCCCGGTGAGCGCGCCCAGGCTCAGCACCGTGGTGTCCGCGCGCACCTCGAACGGGGAGCCGTCTTCCAGCACGGTGCCGCGTACGCCCGCGGCGCGCTTGTTTTCAATAATCACGCTGTCAATGCGGTGTCCGGCAAGCAACTGCGCGCCCGCTTTTATGGCGTCGGGAATAAAGCTGATCTCCGTGCTGCGCTTTGCTCCTTCGGGACACCCGAACTGGCAGCGGCCCCGGCGTTTGCAGTCCTTGATGTTATGCACCAGGGGTTTGAGTTCCACGCCCAGCTTGTCGCACCCGCGCTTGAGTACGCGCCAGTTGCCGCCGATGGTTTCGGGCGTGGCGGGCGTGGCGTTTATGCGGGTTTCGATCTCTTGCATATAAGGAACGAGTTCATCATATGAGGGGCCGCCCCAGGCCGCGACTTTTTTCTCGGGCGGGCGAAAGCACGTGGAGGAATTGATGGCTGTGGTGCCGCCCACGCACCGGCCCAGGGTAATGGAAATGGGCGGGCGTCCGAACGCGATGGTGCTGCCTCCGCCCTGGTACATGTTGGCGAATCCGTCGTACACCGTGCCGTAGTCTCCGGGTTTAAAATACTTGCCTTCTTCGAGAATGATAGTGTCCACGCCGGCCTGGGCCAGGGTGGTTCCGGCCACGGCCCCTCCCGCGCCTGTGCCCACGACCACGGCTTTGGTCTTGTACGTTTTCATGTGGCCGCCTCCTGGTCCCGGGGTTTGTCCCAGCCTGTGATGTGTTCCATGTCCGGGCGGTTGAAAAGGGGCATGAGCGCGTCGAGCTTGACCGCGAAGAAGGACATGCGCACCACGGCATTGGGGTGGTGCTCCATGCGCAGCATGAACGCCTGGCGCTCGGCCACGGGCAGCCTGCGGAATGTGCAGAACCGGCGCGTGAGGAAAAGCGGCAGGAAATCGATGAGGCGCAGCATGAGGCGGAACACGACCAGGGCCACCGGGGACAGGGCCGCGAACAGGCGCCGCGCATCAGCCATGCATTCTTCGCGGTAATCCTCGAACCCGGCAGCGAACGCGCCGCCGCGCGGCACAATGGCCTCGCCCACGGCCAGGTAAATATCTTCCTCGGTCTGGTCCAGGTACCGGCCGCCCGGGGACGCGGGAATCCACAGCAGCATGGTGGCCAGGAAAAGCGGGCCGTCCGTGAGCGCGCCCACCAGGTGCGCCATGTGCCCGGTTGCTATGAAGAAACCAAGGTACAGGGCGGACGAGCAGAATTTGGACAGCAGCAGAATGGGGATGAGGTTGGCGTTGCGCCGGATGTTGATATACGACGCGCGGCAGATATACGTGATCATGGCCATCATGCTGAGGCTGAGCACGAGCCAGAAAGCGCCCTCGTGCCCATCCGATGGCAGAGGATAGGCCGGCAGGGCCAGGGAGAACCGCGCCGCGGCATCATTCACAAACGGCGCGATAAGCCGCCCGGCCACCAGGAAGAACATGCCGGCCACGGCGTACATCCATGCGCTCGCGTACATCCACAGCCGGAACCGTTGCTCGGCGGGGGTTAGTGCGGAATCGGGCATATGCGTCTCCAAACGTTTTATTCACAACTATCTCAAAGTTCGCGGGCTCGCCTTATAAACCAATGAAATCCGTCTTGAATTTAGAATGTTTTTCCTTTGGAGTGCGACATTTCAATGTCGCTTTGCGCGCCGGGAATTAATTCCCGGCGCGCATCGGCGGATCACGAAAGAACTCGTACCGTCAAAGCGTCGATAAATCGCCGCACTCCAAAGGTAAACCTTTCTTGCCCGTTAAGTTTGAGCAACCAAAGCATTTCTATCTTATCAAATTTGCGAATAAGGGTGTAAAAATTCGAATTTAAAGCAAACTGCGTTTGTGCCTGGTGCTGAGGCGGCCGATGAGCGCGTGGGGCGTGGCCTTGTCGATGAGCACGCTCACGATGTCCCCGGGGTTGTGCTTTTTGGTGCTCGTGAAATCGGCCACGCGGTTGCAGCGCGTGCGGCCCTTGTACCGGCCCGGCTCCATGTGGTCTGCGGTGTCCACCATGACTTCCATGGTGCTTTCAATCTGCGCGCGGTTGAGGCGCAGGGAGATTTCGCGCTGCGTGTCGATGAGAACGGCCAGGCGCTCTTCCTTGGTTTTTTGCGGCACATCGTCGCCCCAGCGCTCGGCGGGCGTGCCCGGGCGCGGCGAGTACTTGAACATGTACGCCTGGTTCACCACCACGCGTTTCATGAGCCGCACCGTGCCCTGGAACTGTGCGTCCGTTTCCCCGGGGAAGCCCACAATCACGTCCGCGCTGATCCCGGCCTCGGGGAACAGGCGGCGGATCATGGCGATTTTTTCAATGTATTCCTCGACCGTATATTTGCGGTTCATGCGTTTGAGGGTCTCGTTGTCCCCGGCCTGGAACGGGATGTGGAAATACGCGCACACCAGGGGCAGGAATTTAAGGCCGTGCAGGAACTCCTCGGTGACCCAGGCCGGGTGCGAGGTCACGAAGCGCACGCGGCGCAGGCCCGGCAGATCGTGCACCGCGGACAGGGCGTCCAGGAGCGTGGCCGGGCGCGTGAGGTCCATGCCGTACGCCAGGGCGTTTTGTCCGAGCAGGATGATCTCTTTGGCCCCGGCCTGGAGGCGGCGGCGCGCGTCCGCGCGGATGGCTGTCACGGACCGGCTCTGCTCGGGACCGCGCACAGCGGGCACCACGCAGTACGTGCAGTAGTTGGTGCATCCGCGCATCACGGTCACGAATTCGGAAATGCCGCTCTGCGGCATGTGCAGGGCCACGGGTTCCGCGCCGGTCTTCATGTCGAGGTTTTTAATCAGCGCCGCTTCAATTTGATCGTAATATTTTTCGGGCGCGCCCGAGCCGATTACATAATCCACGAACGCGTGGTCCCCACCCACATCGCGCAGCTCGGGGATGCACCCGCTCACGCCGATGACCTTGACCCCGCCGCTCAGTTTGTGTTTGCGCAGCGCGCCAAGCAGGCTGAAAAACTTGTCCTCGGCCTTCTGGCGCACGCAGCATGTGAGCACGTGCACAACATCCGCCTGCTCCGGGGCCGGGGCCGGCACAAGCCCGCGCTCTGTGAAAAAGCGCTCGAATTCGGATGCGTCGAATTTGTTCATCTGGCATCCGAACACTTTGATGAAATATGTGGGTCTTGCAACGTCGTTCATCACGGTCACATTATAACGAGGCGCGGTTCAAGTAAGAATATTTTGAGGACATTATTAATCAGAGCAAAAGTGCTTCCATTCCGAGATTCCTGATTTCAATAAGGTTGATCTCCAAGGCCGATCCACGAAAATTCGTCATTCCGGGCCGAGACCCGGAATCCAGGGGACAGGATGTCCGGGGTGGTTTCAGGGTGGGGAAGGATTTGCTCATGGCAGCAGAGCCGTGGGTGGCAACGGGCATGATTGGAATGGAAGCATTTATTGCACCCGGTAATAGAATCGTTTGTTACCAAACAGAATCCTGACAGCCATGAATTGACACTTCAGACAATCCGAATACAATAATATTATCTTGATAAAAGGAAGCCTGAATGGATAAATTTTCGCGGATATTAATGAGTATATGTCTCATGCTGGCTTTGAGCAGTTGCGGAGGAGGCGGAGGCGGAACCGCAACGAACAATACCACGCAGCCGCCCGCACAAACGGCTACCACGATTTCCGGCACTGCACTCGCGCCCTCGGATTTGATCGTGGCCCGCGCAGGCGGCCGTGCCGCAGCAGCCATGTCCGGGCTTGTTTCCGCAGGCAATGGAACCACGGTTGCCCTGTACACAATTGCCGACAGCGGCGAACCCACAGGCTCTGCTTTGGCCACAACAACCACATCCGGCGGCGGTGCCTTCTCCCTGACTGTCTCCGGAGGAGCGACGCTGTCAAGCCGCCTTGCCGTGGTTGTGGGCGACGGGCAAAACCGCACGCGCGCATTTGTCACCGCTACAACCAACCTTACCGTCAGCCCCATCAGCGAATGCGTTACAAGACGGGTCGCCGCATATGGCGTGTCCTTGGATAATTACACCCTCACCGAGCTGTCCACCATGATGGCGGGGGCCGTCAGCCAGGCCGATATCGCCGGATTCGATTTTTCAGGCTACTCCACGGTTTCGGCGGCTGTGGATGCGCTCATGAGCAACACGGCCTTCGCCACCGCCTTGAACAACAACCTGGTGCTGGCCGCCTCGTCCATATCCCAGGCCGCACAATGCAGCAATTATGCGATTTCCCAGGTGTCCCAGGCAAAATCCTTTGTTTTCAAGAACACGGTTTCAAACACGGATTTCCAGACTGCCGACGCGCTCGTGGACAGCGCCTTGGCCGACAGCGCCCAATGCCCGGATGCAAATTTCCTGAGCGCGGTCCTGGACATCCTCGGAGAATGGGACCGCGTGGGCGTGAACGTGCTCACCAACCCCCAGCCGGTTTTTCCCTTCACTCTCACCTACGACTTCTCAGCCGATACCCTGCACCGCGCGCTTGCGGCGGTGAGCGGGCCGGCCCTGAACGCACTGCCGCGCTCAGCGGCCAAGCTTGATGAATCGTCTCCTGTCAGCGCCATTCAGAATGAAATTGAAACCAACACCATGCCCGTTCTTGAGGCGGCCCTCGCAAAACTGGACTCTGCGCGCAACGTGGCCTCGGGCGACGCTGGCTGGGCTTTCACCTTCCCCATGGATCCGCAAAATCCGGACCTGGGTAATGAAACCGTAACCATGCAGGACCTGGACACCCTGTCCGGCGCACTGCACCTGGGCATGGGTTTCGTGTATTACATGCTGGCTTTCAACCTGGATGCCCCGGACAACTGGAGCACGGCCGATCCGTGTCCCGAAAACGGCAGCACCTATTACTCCGGCCTGAATATCAATATCTGCACGGGTGCGGATGCCAACAGCGACGGCACGCTTACTCCGGGCGAGATCCTGGTTCCGTCTCCATTTGGAGTTTTAAAAAACAATGGCTCAACACTCATGGGGTCCGCGCGCATCCACATCAATACAGGCCTGGCTTTGCTTGAAACCGTGGTTGACGCTTTCCTCAACGACACCTCCGGCTCCCTTACGGGACAATACATCTCTGACAGCCTGCTCAGCGACGCAGAATACTACCGTCATTATCTGTCCGAAGTGCGCGCCTCGTTTGCCGGAACCGCCACAAATATCACTATCCCCTCGGAAGTGGAATGCTGGCGGCCCCGAAGCCCCTCGGGTTACTCCCCATTGCACGTAACCGATCCTGACGGCAATGCCGATATCCTGACGTCCTGCGCCTCCCTGATCACAGTGCGCGAGGCCATCAGCGCACCCATTAATTTTTCGGCTTTGTTCAGCATCTCGGACTTTCGCGATATTCTTCCCAGCCTTGTCATCAACCAGGGAACAGTGCACCCGGCCCCGGATTATGCGGGCAACACCGCAGGCGGCCTGTTCCCCGGCGGCATCCAGTCCTCATGGTTTGATGAAAAACAGTATGGCTTCGACTATACATTTATACTCAAAGACAACGCCGGCAATCTCTTGCTTCCGCCGGGCCAGAATATCACCATGTCGCTTAACGGATCCGGGCCTTTTACGGGGAATTCTGTGTCTACAGGGACCGCACGCTTCAATCGCAGCAGTCTCCCATTGTCAATACTTCCTACTGCAGATGATTATGTAACCGTTAATGAGTTGTTTGGGGTTAATGCAATTCTTCAAATGTCAGGATACAACCATTCCGGATCTACTGTTTTTGGATCAGGTGAGTATGAGGCTGTGTTTTCAGTTAATCCTTAATTCATCCCGGCAGCGTTCACCAGTAGACCATTCGCAGAGAAATCATCCTTGACCATTCAACGAATCCTTTTTACATTCCTGTCCATATCCATTATCTGGCTTGCGTCCACAGGCTGCAGCATAGCCGGCCCCCTGCGCCTGCTCGCGCCGGGAGGGCCTGAATCCGCAGTCATGGGCGGCGCCGGATTTTCCGAATCCGACACGGACATGCAGCGGCCCGAGGCCTTGCTCGGCAGCGCCCGCAATTCCTTGTCCCTCACCAGGGAATGTGAAACCGTTTTTTATGAAAAAGAGAATGACCGGGTGCTCAACCTGCACACGTCGCGCAAAACCGTGGCGGCCGTGCGCTATACCCTGCCTGGCAACAGCGGCGCCCGTACAGCCCTGGCCGCAGACATCTATGGCGCGGAAACCAGACTTTTCACCGACGATCAATTTGCCGATACTCAATTCAGGGCCAAGGGCCGCGGAGGCGCATTCGCCCTGGCCCATGGCGCGGGCAACCTGCGCCTCGGATTATTCTACCAGTCCACCGATGACTCAATATCCGGCGCCTCCGGTGAGGCCGTGCAGCAAGTGGACGTGCTCGACGCCGGCACAGTGATTCCCGGATACATGGACGCAGAGCGTTACGGAATGAGCATAAGCGCCCGCGCCGGAAAGCGCCTGGATCTCGGTTTCACCTATGTGGGCGAATCCGCGCACGCAGCCTTAAACTTTGCCGACGCGGACAATGAATTTCGGTTTCCTGTGAATATAGAAGGCAAGCGCCGATCCTGGCGTGCCACGTGGAATGCTCCGGCGCCGTATACCATTGAAGCCGCGGTCCACCACGGCTCTTATGGGCATATCGATGATATCACACACTATTCCAGCACCCTGCTGGGCCGGTGGAAATCATCGGCCGGCTTCACCATGCGTACCCTGCATGCCAGAAAACAAGGCTCTGAGCATCACCTTACCACATTCGGGTTTGAAGACTACACCGGCGCTTTCACCCTGGCCGGGGCCGCAGATCTGCTGGGCACATCCGCCAACCTGCTGTCCGGCTATTACCTGCTGCATGCCAATGGGTTTCTCAAGAGCCGTACCGTGCGCTACGCCGCCCAATGGCGCAAAGGCAATTACACGTGGCGCGCCGGATATGCATACTCTCGCGGCCACGCGTTTCTCCACTATGACACTCAGCGCGGTGGGCTCGCTGTGCTTCTGGGCCTGATGCCGGCCAATGCCGTGGCCAGCAACCGCAATTACTCCTACCGCCGGCACCAGCTCGGCCTTGGCGTGGAAAAGCAGATCGCACCCGATGTCGTGGCTCAATACTCTCTGGTTCAGACAATTCCCCTGTTTAAAGAACAGGGACGCGTCAGAATCCCGGACACCACGCAGAAATCGCGCACTGTCCGGGGCGGCGCTTTGCATCTGTTTTCCATCATTTATTTTTTCGATTAAACACGAATAGGGTTTCGGCTCTTGCGCAGGAACGGGGGCCGGCCAATGAGTATTGGAGCCCGAGAACTGCGGGCGTTTGGGATTATGGGGAATAGAAATGTGTTCCGCACAGGAAATATCCGGCTGTTTGCCTCCTGGCCGGATTCCGCGATCTCATTATCAATCCGTGCGCGGCACAACGCTTATGAACTCGCAGCTTACCGATTCGTTTTCCGCGGTGCATTTGCGGAAGCCCCAGGACGCATCATCCGGGATATCAGACGCCGCGGACACCACGGTGCTGAGTGTTACTCCCTGCACGGTTTCCCCGGTGTTGCGGTGGTTGTGGCCCGCGAAATAATATTTCACACCATGCGAGGCTAGGAGGCCCAGCACATGGTCCGGGGCTTCCAGATCCGGCACGCTGCTGTTTTTGGTGGAAAAGTCGCGGAACAAATGGTGCCCGAAAACCAGCGTGTGTTTATCCGATAACCCGGCCAGGGTTTGATCCAGCCATATATACTGCCCCCGGCTCATGGCCCCGCTGGAGTACGAGCCCACCTGCCTCATGAGCGGCTGGTTCATGAAATTGCGGTACTGCGCGGGCCAGTCGTAAGTGTTCACGGCCACGAACGCGTATTGCCCGATGGAGAAAGCGTATTTGTCTTCCCCGAAGTATCGTTGCCAGAAAGCGGCGCCGTCCGCGGATTTCTTGGAAGCGTGCGTGGTGTACTGGTCGTGGTTGCCCGGAACAAGAAACAGGGGGCAGGAAACGAACTGTTCGAATTGGCTAAAAGCTTCTTTGTATTCTTTTGGATAATTGCCGGGCACGGACACGATATCGCCGGTGACAATCACGAAATCCACGCCCGATGCGCACGCGGCGCGCAGCACCTTTTCGCGGCGCTCGTCGGGTTGCTCCACGGACGGAGACATGGCCGCGCGCGGGTCGCCGGTGTGCGTGTCCGCCAGGTGCGCAAACGTGACGCGCCCGGGCGCACTTTTCATAACCCACACACTGCGCGCAAAGGTTTCCGTGACTTCATCCCCATCAACAGACGTGGTAATTTCGAGGGAATAAAGCCCCGGCTTCGTGCTTTTGTACAAGCCTAAGGAAAGCGTTTGATCATCAATGGTTTTTTGGGTTTCCAGGAGCAGGATGTTATTTTCAGGGTCCGGGCCGATCAGCATAATATTTAAAAGCATTGTTCCCTGCGTGAGATGCAGTCTGATTGCCGGGTTCTCATCCAGCACCACCACAGCCGGGTGCGTCATGCGCGGCGCCAGCACGCGCTGCGACGGCTGTGCCTTTGTTGCCGATACGCAAATAATCATTATCGCAGAAATCAGAAAAGCAAGTCGCGGAAATCTCATGGCATAGCTCCCGTATTTTGTCTCATAAAATCATAAGCCAAACCGCCGTCCCATAACAGGGCCGCGTCAAATGGTGTTTACAAAGAGGCAATTGCCCGGCACGTATCATGCCGGGGAATTGCCCGTCATAGAGTTTTGGGAAGATTCTTAAGAAACCCGTTTTCAAAAGGGTTTCTTAAGTCGTCGAAGACGCATTAATCTTTTGTTCTTTTTCCAATTACTTCGTCAATTCTCTGTAGAAGCACGTGCGTTCGCCTGTGTGGCAGGCGCCGCTGCCCTGCTGTTCCACAACGGCCAGGAGGCAGTCGTTGTCGCAGTCGTAGTACATCTTTTTCACGATCTGCTTGCTGCCGCTGGTGGCGCCCTTGTTCCAGAACTCCTGGCGCGAGCGGCTCCAGAACCACGTGGTGCCATCGTCGAGCGTGCGTTTCACGGACTCCTCGTTCATCCACGCCATCATGAGCACGGCCCCGTCCTTTTCATCCTGCACGATGCAGGGGATCAGGCCTTTATCGTCATATTTGAGATCGATCATTTTATGTCGAGTCCTTTCAGCGTGTTGCTTTTCAGTTGCGAATTGCCCGGCGTTGCGCGGCGGGGATCGGGGTCCCCGCCCTACAGGGTTGCGCGGGAAGTTGTTGCTTTTTCGTTACAGCCGGACCGTCACGCCGCGGCTGGCCAGGTATTCCTTGGTTTCGCGGATCGTGTAGATGCCGTAGTGGAACAGGGACGCCACGAGCACAGCGTCGGCCAGGCCTGTGGCGATGCCGTCATAAAGATGCTCCAGCTCGCCCGCGCCCCCGGATGCGATGACCGGGATGCGCACGCGCTCGCCAATGGCGCGGTTGAGGTCGTTGTCGTAGCCCACCTTGGTGCCGTCGCGGTCCATGCTGGTCAAGAGAATTTCGCCGGCCCCGCGCTGCTCGCATTCCACGGCCCACTCCACGGCGTCGCGCTCGATGCGCGTGCGCCCGCCGTGCGTGTACACGGACCACGAGCCGCCCTCGCGCTTGGCGTCGATAGCCACCACAATGCACTGCGCGCCGAACCGCTCCGAGGACTCATTAATCAAGTCCGGGTTGTTGACCGCGGCCGTGTTCATGGACACCTTGTCCGCGCCCGCGTTCAGCATCTCGCGCACCGTGTCCACATCATTGATGCCCCCGCCCACGGTGAAGGGAATGAAAATGGACTCGGCCGTGCGGCGCACGATATCGGTCATGATGTGGCGGGTCTCGTGCGACGCCGTGATATCCAGGAAAACCAGCTCGTCGGCTTCCTGCTCCTCATATTTCGAGGCCTGCTCCACGGGGTCGCCCGCGTCCACCAGGTTCACGAAATTAACGCCCTTGACCACGCGGCCCTTGTCCACATCAAGGCATGGAATGATGCGTTTCGCCAGCATTACTCAACCTCTTTATCCTGGTACTTTTCCACAGCTTTTTTAAGGTCGAACTTACCCTCGTAAAGCGCCTTGCCAACGATGGCGCCGTTCATGTTTTTTCGTTTGATGTTTTTGAGTTTTTCGATATGCTCCAGTGCCGACACCCCGCCGGACGCCACGACATCGGCCCGCACCAGCTTGCACAGGCGCTCGATCATATCGAAGTTGGGTTCGGTGAGCGTGCCGTCGCGCGTGATATCCGTAACATTCATGGTGCGCGCGCCCAGGCGGTCCATTTTCTTTGCGAAATCCTCGGTGGGCAGATCGCTGGTATCGGTCCAGCCCTTGACCGCCACCTTGCCGTCCTTGCTGTCCAGGGCCAGCACCACGCGTTCGCCGAACTCCTTGAAAATCTCCTTGGCGAACGCCTCGGACTCGATAATTTTGGTGCCCACGATCACGCGGGTCACGCCCAGGTCCAGCAGGGTTTCGATGTGGCTGGCGTCGCGCACGCCGCCGCCCACCTGCACCTTCATGCTCCCGCGGCCAAGCGTGGTGAGGATTTTCTTAATAGCAAAAATATTCACCAGGGGTTTCTGATCAATGGCCGCATCCAGGTCAATCACATGCAGCCATGTAGCGCCCATGCTGCGCCACTTAAGCGCCACATCCGCCGGGTTATTGGAATAGTTCGTGCGCTTGCTCTTTTCGCCATGCACCAGCCGCACGCACTGTCCGTCCATAATGTCGATAGCAGGATAGATAATCATAACCGTTGTTCTTTCTCAAAGCCTTCAGCAGGTACTCAAATTCATCGGTTCCATCTATTACTTAAAAATAAATTCTTTACTAATAAAAATCATTACTTTTGGAGTGCGACAATTTATTGTCGCTTTCCGGGCCGGGAATTAATTCCCGGCATTCCCAAAGCGGCGATAAATCGCCGCACTCCACATAAAAGCATTTCAAGACTTCAAGGGCTGAGTTTGAGCAGCAGAATTTCCAAATGTAAAACCTTTTGCCTTTGCTCCTGTCACCCTTTCTTTACAAAATCATAAAAATTCGCCAGCAGCTTGTGGCCCCACTTCTGGCTCTTTTCAGGGTGAAACTGCGTGGCCGTGACATTGTCCCTGGTAATCGCGGACACGAAATCGTAGCCGTAATCCGTGGTGCACATCACTATGGACTCATCCTCGGGCGCCACGTGGTACGAGTGCACGAAATAGAAGAACGCATCCTCGGGGATATCCTTGCCCAGCGGGCCGCGGTTCTTGAAATTCAACTGGTTCCAGCCCATGTGCGGCACCTTGAGATCGTGGGTGAAGCGCATGGTTTTGCCCTTGAACAGGCCAAGGCCCTGCGCGCCCGTTCCCTCGTCTCCGCACTCGAACAGCATTTGCAGGCCCAGGCAGATGCCCAGGAACGGCTTGCCCTTGGCGATTTCATCCAGGATCACCGTATCCAGCCCGCGTTTGCGCAGGTTTTCGATAGCGGCCACAAACGCGCCCACGCCCGGCA
>Ga0351875_1069_pt1 | contig 24374 bp, 14 predicted proteins | sample BONcelFGM3001C14_FD_206784 | JGI IMG/M metagenome (GOLD analysis project Ga0351875, IMG submission 206784) | Enriched cells from coal bed in the Powder River Basin, Montana, United States - BONCAT cells FGM rep3 HSBNCT.FGM.300.1.C14 ... | reverse complement strand
CCATGCTTGAGGGCGCAGAAGAATCAATTGTTACACCGTCAGTGGTTGCGACAGTGCTTTCCCCTCCTGCGCCGCTTATGGCTTTGACGCTGATGTAATAGGTGGTGCCGTCTACAAGTGTGAGCCCGGTTATGGTTGTTCCTGTAGCCGCTCCGTTGCTGGTCCATCCGACAACATCTGTGGCTCCGGGCGTGGTTCCAACAGCGTACATATAATCCGCAATGCCGGATTCCCCATCTGTTGATGCCGCCCAGTTGGCTTCAAGTTGCGTGGTTGAAGTAGCCAAATCAATGTCTGCACCGGCTCCATCATAAATGTACGCAATGGCTGTTGGCGCTGATGTGTCGATGGTTACGCCGTCCGATGTGGTAATTGCGGATTCAAGCCCGATTCCGTTGATTGCTTTGACGCTGATGAAATAAGAGGTGCCGTTAATCAGCGTCAGGCCGGTAGCCGTTATCAAGGTCGAAGTTCCAGCGCTCGTCCAATCCAGAACATCCGTTGCGCCAGGTGTTGTGCCAATGGTGTATTGATACTCGGCAATCCCGGATTCCCCATCGGTGGAGGCGGACCAGTTTGCAGATAATTCCGTTGTGGATGTGGAATAGCTGCTGTCCGCACCTGTTCCGTCATTAACCGTTGTAATGCTTGCTGGTGGGGTCGTATCAACGGTTACTCCGTCTGATGTTGTAATGTTGCTGTACAATCCAGCACCGTTGAGAGCCTTTACGCTGTAGAAGTAGGTTGCTCCCTGGGTGAGGGATAATCCGGTATGGGTAGTGGACGTTGCCGTTCCGTTGCTGGTCCATCCAACAACATCTGATGCTCCAGCCGATGTGCCAATGGAGTACCAGTATTCGGTGACTGTTGAAAGTGTATCGGTGGAATCATCCCAAACGGCTGACAGGCTTGTCGTGGAAGCCCAATAATCAATGTCCGCTCCGCTTCCGTCAAATATTGAGGCAATATCAGCCGGTGCCGATGTGTCTTTCAGCACATAAAAAACATCTGTTGATGTTTGTGACATATTGCTGGCATAGTCATATGCTCTCACTGATATGTAGTTGGTCCCTTCGGTCAACGATGCGAAATCAACATTCCAGTCTGTGGTATATGAGGTGGCGTTCAGGTTGTCCGCAATGTTTGTCCAGGTCTGCACTTCGGATCCAGAAAAGTTGGGACCAGACCAGGCTGTGTACTGGATATTGTCGAGGTTGGATTCCCCGGTGTCAAAAAAGTCCACATCAAAGACAGACCCGGGGTCCACGCCCATCCAGGTCCCGATCCCGGCCTGATTGTCGGTTATTGTTGGAATAACAGCATCTTTTTTTATATAAAATAACGGGCCTTGCTCATCGGAATTCCCGGCTCCGTCAAAAACGCGTACTGAAATATAACTTGTTCCGTTTGGTAGAGTGTTCCAAAGTGTATCGGGAAGATCCCAATTCGTCGAGTAGCTGTTCGCATCGACTCCTCGCTTAATGATTGTCCAATCTTTCAAGTCGCCACAATTTAAGTTGGTCGAACATGCTCTAATCTGAAAATTGAGGAGTTGCGCTCCACCCGCATCAGAAAAATCTACATTATATAAACCTGTGTTCGCAACTCGCCAAATGTCATCTCCAATTTGATTGTTTGTGATTACGGGAGGATTCGTCTCGGAAAATCCGATTCCTTCTTTGAGGATTATACCAGTATTACCTACTGCAAAACATGTTGAAATGTTTGTAGGACAAACTATTGAATTTAAATCATAGTTAGTACGCGGGCTTGTATTTGTCCACGTTGAGCCATCGACAGTCTTACCGCCGCGCCCCCCTGGCCCTACACTGTATCCCGAATTGATGTCCAATGGAAAATCAACCGAATAATATGAGTCGAAGAATAGTCCACCATTATTCCAAGTACTGCCGCTGTCAGATGTCTTCCGTATTCCGCCTTCTGCAAATACTGCGCCCATCTTAGCAATGTAGCACGTGGAAGCGTCAACAGGACAATCTATTGAAAACATATCCTTTGTTGTTCCAGAAACTTGTGGTGTCCAGTTTGTTCCACCATTGGTGGTTTTTATAATTTTTCCTGAATCGCCAATGGAATAGCAAGTTTGCGCATCTAATGGACAATATATAGAATTCAGATTATTGGCAGTGCCGGAAGATTGAGAAACCCAATTGCTTCCTCCGTCGGTTGTTTTTAATATCTTGCCACTTGCCCCAACAATATATCCTGTCATTGCGTCAACAGGAAAATACACAGAATTCAGATTATTGGCAGTGCCGGAAGATTGAGAAACCCAATTGCTTCCTCCGTCGGTTGTTTTTAATATCTTGCCACTTGCCCCAACAATATATCCTGTCATCGCGTCAACAGGAAAATACACAGAATTCAGATTATTGGCAGTGCCGGAAGATTGAGAAACCCAATTGCTTCCCCCATCGGTTGTTTTAAGAATTGTTCCGCTCGCTCCTGCTGCAAATCCGACCTCAGTCCCAATTGGGAAATGCGTAGAATACAGATGAGCCAATGTTGTGTAATAATTAATTTGTGTCCAACTCGTGCCACCATCTACAGTTTTTAAGAGAGTGCCTCCTGTTCCAACGACATAGCATGTGTCCGCATCAACAGGGCAATGAATTGACAGCAAATGTTGTGAAGTGCCGGAAGACAAGGCAGTCCACGTTGTTCCACCATTTGATGTTTTCAAAATCGTTCCGTTATCACCGACAGAGAATCCAGTGTTGACATCTACTGGGAACATTACAGATCTAAGATTATTTGTGGTTCCCGAGGTTTGTATCCCCCATGTAGTTCCTCCATTAGTCGTTGATAATATTTTCCCAGCAGATCCTACTATATACCCATTAGTTGATGAGTTTGGAAAAAATACCGAGTACAGAGCGGTTGATAAGCCAGAAGATTGAGTAGCCCATAAGGTTCCGCCATTTGTTGTCTTTAATATTGTCCCATTGTCTCCAGCCACATACCCAACCATTGCATCCAAGGGAAAGTGCACAGAATGAAGATCATCCGATACTCCAGAAACGAAACCAGACCATGTTGTTCCTCCGTCAGTCGTCTTTTCGATCCGGCCGTTGAATCGAGCTACAAATCCTGTCGATGCATCTGGGAAAAAAATGGAATAATTCGCTCCTGCTCCCATCGAAACTGTATTATGATTCCAAGTGTTTCCCCCATCCGTGGTTGTATACGCCCAACTATCATTATCTACACCTGATACAGCGTGACAATTGGAAGCGTCTATCGGGCAGTGAAAAGAATAAATGTCATGCAAAAGTCCATTTGAGGCATCATTCCATGTAATACCGCCATCTGATGTTTTAAGAACCATGTCCCCATCACCGGCAATATAGCCTGTAAGATTATCGATGAAATAAACAGCACGCAGATCATTCCCCGTAGGGATGCGGTTTTGCCATTCCCAAGCATTGGCTGGTTGGGACAAGTGCAAAATGCATGCAATTTGAAAACAGAATGAGAAAATGATAAAGAGTGTAATATGTGAGTATTGAATAGGGCCCCGTTTTCGCCATTGTTTGATGTTTCGATAATCATTTAAATTAATCATTATTAATTGCCGCCCTTATTAAGAAGATAAATGTCTGAGATACTAATAATCATGTAAAATATCCACTGTCAAAAATCCCACTCTACACCGGTACGCCAGATGCTCTGGTCATAGGTAAAAGCCGGGTTCACAACATCCGAATACGAAACAAAATCCGTACTGAAGATCAGCGCATATTCCTGTGTTGCCTGATAGTTGAAACTTGAAAGAATCTGTTTCTTCCGGTTGTCGGAGCTTGCGCCCGTATTCTTCAACAGTTCATACTTCCCGCTCCACACGAGTTTGTCCGGCATGATGCGCCAGTTCAGCCCCAGCGACATGTTTTTTTGATTCGTAGCCGTGGCGGTCAGGCTCGTCGTGAGATCAGATGTGCTGTAGTAAGCGGACAGGTCCAAAAACCTTGTGAGCGGCGTGTTCACGGAGAACAGCCAGACCTTTGAATTTGTCAGCATGGTGGGAGCGGTGAAATTCACATCCTGCCAACTGATGCTCAACCTTGCGGACGGGAACACGAAGGTGGCGGGTGCTAGCAGGAACATGGACACGGAATCGGATTCGGACGTTGTGCCCTGTGATGATGTCAATTTGGATCGGCGAAAGGTAAGTGCGGGCATTACATCCGTGGATACCGTGACGTAGCCGGAACTGTATTTGACCGTTTCCTGGGCAGCAGACACGGTCGCCTCTGCATCGTACTCCTCGTACTCCGCACCCATTCCCAGCCAGTCCGTGACCTCATAATCCCCTTGAGCACGGTAGCCCTTTCGGTTGCTGTTCAAGGTCTGGGAGCTGCCTTCAGCGACTGGCACATAGTCCTTGGGGATGCTGTAGAGTTCGATTTCGCCGGACACGGTGTTTGCCACCCCCGTAATCAGGAACTTGTAGGCATCGTTCCGGGAAGCGCCGCCGGTCTGCGGCTTTCGGATGTTGTGGGCGGCTTCCAGTGCGGCGGACACATTTTCTGTCACATCCTGCTCATGGCGCACACTGATGATTTCGTCACGTGCCGGGACATTGACCGCCGCGGTACCGCCTCGGTCCAGTTCGTAGGCGGACAACAGCGTGATGTGTGTGCTGCCACGGTTGCCCCAGTCGTAAGATCCCGTAAGCCCGTTTGTTACCTGTTTGAATGTGCCGCTGGTGGACGGATCCTGTGATCTGCCGGAAAAGAACTGGAATTTCCAAGGTCCGTCCCGCTTGTCGATTTTCATACCCAGCATCTCGGTGCCCGCCACGGTGAGATCGGACAGGTCGAGCCAGTAATTGCCCATAACAGCATCAAAATGCGTGTTGAAGTAGTAGTAGCGACCCTTATCTATAGTCTGGCCGGTGTAGGAGCGGGTTTTGCGGTTGTAAGCTCCGATTATGGTGCGCCCTTCTGAAATATTGGTGAAATTGAAATCAACGTTCAGCTTGGAGCCTTCTTTTTCCTCGAAGATGCTGGTGATATCAAACCCGCTCTGGGGCGTGTAGTCCGCAAACACAAAATCATTTGAAATGTCAAGATTGCCCGTGGTCCTGTCGCCTTCCTCGGCTTCCCTTGAGGGCGCAACGCCCTTGATGAAGAATTTCCATCCCAGAGGCTCAACAGCCTGCCCATTCACATTCTGTGCCGTGGCCCGCACCTCATAGGATCCGGGCGGCAAGTCCGCCGGGGGCTGGAACAGAATGTATGAGGGGTTGATGTCGGCTTTTTGTGTCACATCGCTGCCGTTGATGAGCACGATGACCGTGGAAGGCGCAACCGGGGATTCAAGACCCGAAAGGTCCACGGTGATCATGGGGCGTGTGTCGGTGATTTCAGACCCCGGCAGAGGGTACAGGGGCTTCATCTGCGTGAGTCCCATATCCGCCTTGAGCCGGTCGTCCGTGTCTTGAGCGAACAACGCTACGGGACAGAATAGCAATACGAACAAGCAGACGATGGTGGTGCGGGACATGTTAAAAAAACTCCTAATGCATTGTGATATCCGGCGGATAGTCTGGAGTCAACGTGAGCACGGCGCTTGCGGACACGCCGGTTGAAGCCGTTGCCGTGATGGTGACTGTGTTCAAAATGGAACCTGCTCCAGCTCTGAATATAGTAGAGCCGGTGCCGTTATTCAGTGTGATGGTTGATGGTGACAGCGCACCGCCAGTAGAGGCGGACAGGCTCACAACTGCGCCGGTTACCGGTTTGCCCAGAATATTGGTGCCTGTGACCGTGACTGTTGCCGTGCTTTCGTTGTCCGCCACGATGCTTGCCGGATTCACGGTTACGATGAGATATGCGGCTTTGGTCTCATCAATGGTGCGAAGAATTTGTTTGACTGTGCTATTGCCTGTACTATTTGTGGCGACAATGGTGATTGTGGCAAGTGATGCGCTGAATTCAATCATTTGGTTGAAACTGCCGTCTGGGTTGACTGTAATCTTCTGCCCGCTGACCGTGATGATTGCATCAGGATCGGCGAATCCCATAAAACCACATTGAATTATGAAACCATTTTGAGTGCAGGTTCCCGAGCCAGGCTCAAAATTGGAAGATGGTTCAAAGATTTCCAACCTCGGCGCAAGGGTGTCTGCAAACACTATGTTTGAATTTTCGTTTGAAGATGCTACACAAGCGCCACAAGCGCCAATGCATCCACCAACATCCGAATAAGCTGCAACGGCAGCAATTGGCAAACACGATTCCTGTTGTGCCGTAGTACCGGACTTGCTACAGATCAACACCTGCTCACTGGTACATGTTATTCTTTGATTGTCTTCTTCAGCCGTTGCATTGTCGCTCGTCGCGCAATCTGAACACAATCCAATGCACCCACCCTGTTTTATTCGGGCTGGAACCGCTGCATTAGCGATACATAATTCCTTTTCTCCCTCTGCTTCTGGGTCAATGCATACCAATACTTGGCCTTCCGAACATGAATCACTGGATTCTTTGCCCTGGTTGCCATGTTGATAATGAACTTCAATGGATTTCTGAACGGTTTTGCTGCTGGTATCTGTAGCTGTGATCGCAATCTGATTTTTACCGGGTTGTAGGTTCACATTCAATGAGAAAAGCCCCTGAGCATTGGACATGGCGGTTGCGCCGTATGCTTCCACGAGGCTGCCGGGGGATGTAATGCCCTCGATGGTCAGATTAGGCGTAGAAACCTTGTCCCCGCTTCCCAAAGGCTTGGTGATTTCCAGCATCGGTTCACTCAAGGAGCCCGCTGCCGCAGAAAATCCAGAAGAGTCTTCGACGCTCATCTGTTTGGGTTGTTCTGGCGGAGAACCTGAAATGACGGTTGTCATTTGTCCGCTTGTTAAGGTGACTTCGCCTCCAGATAGTGATTTGACATTTAATTTGCCTTGCTGGCATTTAACAACTGTGGATTTGGCTTCAATGATTTCCACAGAAAATATCGTACCCCGCACTCCTGCGATGGCTGTTGGGGTCTTGATTTCAAAATTCGATTGGGCGCTGCTGACCCTTTTTGCTTTGACGTGCACAGCGCCACTTTTCATGTCAATGGATGATTTTTCCACACCAGTTGTGGGGGTAAATTCATTCTTGTCTATCTTAATGGTGGTGAGGGGTTGCAGTTTGACCAGATTACCCTGGGACCATTTGATGATACATGAAGCCTTTTCTTTGGTACGCACACTGTCGCCGGGAGATAGGGCGATGCCTTCCTTTGCCTGGCTCCAATCCGCTTTGCCCTTCTGCACTTCCACGGTGCCTGTGATGTTGGAGATGGTCGCCTGAACCGGTATTGAGCTTGCCGCAATACAAGGCGCGGAGATTATTGCCAGCATTACGCAGATTCCCAATACCGTGAGTAACATTCTGTTATTCTTGAGTCTGTTCATTTATCCCCCCACAAGAAACACTATTGTGCCAAACATTATGGAATGAGCAGGGTGTGAGGCTGCCGCATCTGTGTCGCCCGGATGTCCATCTGTAAATCATGCTCCACGAGTGATCAAAATGTCCATTTTGGACAATAAGGATCTTACCAGAATCATTGCCTCCACACAACAACAAAGAAGATCTTTATTTCTAACGTGTTTTCGGCTTGTTTGGGGATTTATGTATGGCTGGAACATGGCTGGGCCGCTGGCCGAATCAAAAGGTTCACATGGGCTTTTCGTTCGAGCAGAACGACCAATTCACTTTTTCCCTTTTGAACATAAGCACCCGGCCCAGCCCTCGATGTCCCGCTGGCATGTTTCTAAATACGAACAAATAGACAGCATTATTTATGACAATCCCCCCTTCTCCAATCAAGATGTTGCTCATCTTTGCTCTTACTTTGCTCTTACCGATATTTCGGAATTCAATAAATTGACACGAAGAAAAAAGCAAGTTATAATCGAAACGTTTGGTTTTGGAGGGGTGGCCGAGTGGCTGAAGGCGGCGGTCTCGAAAACCGTTTAGGTGTTTCGCACCTACGTGGGTTCGAATCCCACCTCCTCCGCTTTTTATGAATGGCGCCGGGCGCGTGTTGCAGGGCGTTGTTTTATTTTTCGGGGTGGTCTGCAAAAAGCAAACGCCCGGGACGCTGGTGTGCGGCCCGGGCGTTTTCCCGCACTCACTCTCTGCCGTGAGCTTTTATTTATTCAAATGCCAATCTTATTTCAAAGGTTCCACTTTCTTTACGAAATCAAAGCGCACGAGGTCGGCGAGTTTGCGCGCGTCCAGTGCTCCGGTGATGGTGCCTCCGGCTTTGCTTTCCACGCTCAGACCCAGGGCTTCCAGTGCCGCGAGGTTGTCCGCGGTGAGCGGGTCCACCTGGATGCTGATGCGCACGAGCCAGGCGGTTACGGTGACCTGGTCCGAGACCCAGTCGCCATTTACGCCCTCATTCCACACTTTGGACGCCAGGCCCTGGAGGGGCGCGGCAAGCTTGTCCATGGGATTGGGCGCGGACGGGTTCTGTGTTTTTTCCGATTCCTTTGCCGGGTACGGGGCGGGCGGCGCCATGGGGCTGGCTTTGTCCTTTTTAAGCGAGGGGCTGACCGAGCGCGCACCCACTGCGGGCGCGCTGCTCAATGATGCGGTGGTTGCGCCGTATGCCTGGGTCTGGAATCTACCGCCTTCTCCGAATATGCCTTCGTAGCTCACGCCGTCGGGCATTTCCACGGGCACGGCCACGGTCGTGGGCACGCCGCCCTGGGTGACGATTCGTTCTTCCACGGCCACGAAGGATGTGTACTGGGTCACGAGGCGGTACTCCAGGCCAAGGCCCGTGATCTGCTCCTCAATGCCTGCATCGGGCTGGCCGCGCTGCGCGCCCAGGTAGTCCCGGGCCAGGAGGTCGGCGATGCGCTTGCGCGCCCAGAGCGGGGCCAGCACGTCGTGCCCGGGGTTGCGCGCGGGCAGCGTGGCTTTGATTTTCCTCTCGAATTTCTTTGCGCCGGTTTTGCCGGTGATGGTGATGGTTCCCTGGGCTTTGCCGCTGTAACGGCCGGTGATGATTACGGGCTTGTTGCTGAACATGTCGGGCACGGCCGCGGGGTAGGTGTCGGATACGCTGAGCCCGCCCCAGTCGATGCGGATGTCGGTGAGCACGGGGTTTGCAATGCGCTCGTGAAAGCGCTCGGCCGCGCCTTTGCCCTGGGCGTCGAGCAGCACATACTCGACTTCGCCGCGCCCGTATTTTGCCATTTCGTCGAGCAGGAACCGGTTGACGCTGTTGCCGATACCAAAGGAGAACAGGCGCGCGCCGCCCAGGTTGTTCTGGATGTAGCTGATGATTTCAAAATCATTGCCCACGTAGCCGTCGGTCATGAAACACACGATGCGCACGCGTTCGGGGTCTGGCGCCGGGGCCAGGGCCGCGTCCATGGCGCTCATCATGTATGTGCCGCCGCGGCCCATCATGTCGCCCAGGTAGCGTTCGGCTTTCTCGCGGTTGGCGTCTGTGTTGGGCTGCGCCCTGTCGAACAGGGGCTGCACACTGCTGGAAAACCCGATGAGGTTGAATGTATCATTGGGGTTCATGTTGCGGATTGCATACTTCATGGTTTCTTTGGCCTTTTCCACGGGCCAGCCGTTCATGGAGCCGGAGGTGTCGATCACGAAGATCATTTCCTTGGGGGCGATTTGCTTTTGCGTGACACGCTCGGGCGGAGCCATGAACAGGGTGAAGAACCCGGAGCCGTCCTCGCGGGCGTGGGTGAGAAATGCGTCCTGGATGTCTTTGCCCACGACTTTGTATTTGAGCACGAAATCCTTGTTGGGAATGGTTTTGCCGCCGGCGAGCGTGACGGTTGCTTTTGCGTTCCCGGATTTCTTTATGTCCACCTTGTGCAGCTCGGATGTAATATCGCCCAGTGGCATGCCCGCGTCAATGGCCACGGACACGGAAATGTCGTGTCCGGCGCGCGCGCCCTCGGGGGTCACGGGCGGAGAGATTCTGGATGCGTCGGGCGCGCCGGTTTTGCTGCCGGCCGCGCCGGCTCCGGGCATGAAGCGCGGGCCCACGACCATGGGGAATACAAACGAGTATGAGCCGTCTTCATAGTCCAGGTATTCCACGTAGCTGATGGTGATTTTCACGGATTCGCCGGGCATGATGTTGGCCACGGACTGGGTGAAGATGTTGGGGCGTTCCTGATCGAGCAGGCTTGCCACGTGGCCCGCGGCTTTGGCCTGCTCATAAATTTCGAGCGCTTCCTGTTTCTTCTTGATATCGCCGCGGATGGTGCGGCCGCCCACGACCATGACCATGTCGTCCACGGCCGCGTTGGCGGACAGAGGGAACGTGTACACGGCCTCGATTTTTTCCTGGGACGGGTTGGCGAATTCCTGGGTCACGGTCACGCGCGTGATGAACCCGGAGATATCGGCGCGCACATCCGTGTGCTTGAGCGGGCACAGGCCTGCGGGCTTGCCCTCTTTATCCAGGATATGCAGGGCGCCGTGTGTTTCGCGCGCCTCGGCGGCTGATGTATCCAGTGTGGCCGCGGATTGCGCCCGCCCCTGCCCGCCTGCGGCGGCAAAGGCCAAAAGGCAGGCTGCCAGGATCAGGGACAATGCCAGGTATTTTTTCGTGTGCGGTTTCATGCGGACCCCCATGATTTGTAATTCGATGCATAAACAGATCGCCGTGCAGCACGTTGATTGTTCCTTATGCCCCGGAAATCGAACTGGTTATGTGAATTAAGACACATGGCAGGGAATAAAGTTCGCGGCCTGTGTGTTTTTTTCTCGTTGCGCGCGGGGGCATGAGGGGATGCGGCCAGGCAAGGCCGTGATAAGGATTATTCCTTATATGAACACCGGGATGCGTGTAAAATCATGCACAGCCTGATGTTTTGCGAAACATCATTTGCCGCTGGCTGCGGAACTTTTTGCACGGGCGCCTGTCTGAAATGGCATAGGCTCAGAAAAACCCGAACCGCGGAGCGTGTAAGGGCCCGCGATAAGGTACAATCATTAGAAGAGGACAACCTGAAAGGAGTGGAACAAAAATGAAGAGGACGTTGCTGACCGGATTTTTAATTTTATTCGCCCTGGTGTTCGCGCAGATGGCGCGCGCCGACGGCATCCTGGTGCCGGGCCCGTGGCCCCCGGATGATATTGTCATGGTGGAGCCCATGCCCGCGTTCGCCGTGAAATACCACCATGTGGATGTAACCATCGAGGGGCAACTGGCCAAAACCCACATCGACCAGGTATTCATCAACCAGGTGAATGCGCAAATAGAGGCCACGTACCTGTTCCCCATTCCCGAGGGCGCGGCGCTCAAGGATTTCAAAATGTGGATGAACAACGAGCCCATCCCCGGCAAGGTGCTGGACAAGGACGAGGCGCGCCGCATCTATGAAGCCATCGTGCGCCAGCAGAAGGACCCGGGCCTGCTCGAATATGTGGACCGCGGCCTGTTCCGCGCCCGCGTGTTCCCCATCCCGGCCCTGGGCGAACAGCGCATTGAAATCGAATACACCGAAGTGCTCACCAAAAACAACAACACAGTGCCCTACACCTACCCGCTCAACACCGAGCGCTTTTCTTCAAAACCCATCAACGATGTGACGGTCACGGTCAAAATCCACTCCAAGGTTCCCATTAAAAACGTGTACTCGCCCTCGCACAATGTGAGCACGCAGCGGCCCGACAACAACACGGCCACCATTTCCTACGAGGAGACCAACACGCGCCCGGACATCGATTTCTCCATTTATTACAGCTTGAGCGAAGACGACATCGGCATGAGCCTGCTCACGTGGACGCCCAAGGGCGAGGACGGGTACTTCCTGTTCCTGGCCGCGCCGCCCGCCGAAGTGCAGGAAAAAGAAGTGGCGGCCAAGGATGTGGTGTTTGTGTTCGACCGCACCGGGTCCATGAGCGGCGACAAGATCGAGCAGGCGCGCGAGGCCCTGAAATTCTCCCTGCGCAACCTGAACGCCAAGGACCGCTTTAACGTGGTCACATTCAATGAAACCCCGGCCCCGCTGTTCGACAAGCTCCAGCCCGCCACCAAGGCCAATGTGGACAAGGCCCTGGAAATGGCCGGCGCGCTCACAGCCGTGGGCGGCACCAATATCGACGAGGCCCTCACCACGTCCTCGACCATGCTCAATGACAAAACCCGCCCGTCATTTGTCCTGTTCCTCACCGACGGACTGCCCACCGTGGGCGTGACCGACGTGGACCAGATCCTGGCGGACGTGCAGAAGGCCATGCCCAAGTTTGCACGCGTGTTCGTGTTCGGCGTGGGCTACGATGTGAACACATTCCTGCTGGACAAGATGGCCGGCAACCACAACGGCGTGCCCGAGTACATCCGCCCTGGCGAGGACCTGGAAATCAAGGTGTCGGACCTGTACCGCAAGATCAGCTACCCCATCCTGTCCAACCTCAGCATCGACTGGGGCGCCATGAAGCCCTATGACATGTTCCCGTCCAAAATACCCGACCTGTTCAAAGGCTCGCAGGTCATCGTGGCCGGCCGGTTCAAGGGCAGCGGCACAGCCAAGCTCAAGCTCACCGGCGAAGCCTCGGGCAAAACCGAATCCTTCACCATTTCGCAGAACCTGAGTGAAAGCATGCCTCTGAATGACTTCATCCCCACCCTGTGGGCGCAGCGCAAAATCAACTTCCTTCTTGCCGAAATCCGCCTCAAGGGCCACAACAAGGAACTGGTGGACGAAGTTATCCGGCTCAGCAAACAATTCGGCATCATCACCGAGTACACCTCATTCCTGGTCGAGGAGCCCGGCATGATGTTCTCTGAGGGATTTGACGACGAAGCGGATGGCCGGTTCAGGGAGGAAGCCGCACCCAAGATGGCCATGGACACGGGCGGCTCGGCCGTGAACCAAAGTATGAACGCGCAAATCGGCATCAACTCCAAAACCGCGAACGTGAACGCTCAGGGCTACTACGACGGCGATGGCAACATGGTCACCGTGAACCAGGTCAGGCAAGTGCAAGACCGCGTTTTCTTCCAGCAGGGAAGCAACTGGATTGAAAACACCTACACCGACAAAATGGACGTCATCAAGATCAAAGCGTTCAGCGAGGCCCAGTTCCAGTTGCTCGAAAAGGATCCCGCGCTCGGCAAGTACATGTCCGTGGGCAGCGAGGTGCTGATCATGGTCAACGGCAACGCCGTGCAGATCAGCGCCGAGGGCCAGGAAAAGCTCAGCGACAAGGACCTCAAGAAGCTGTTCGGCTCCTGATGCGCATCAGCAAATGAAACAACCAACGCCGGCGCGGCCAACCCGCGCCGGCGTTTTTATTGTGCGATGGGTTGCTTGAAAAGAGTTGTTAAAGCGCGGAAACCCTTTTTGGAAAAAGGGTTTCCGCACCTTCCCAAAACCTTGGCGGGCAATGCCGCGCATGAGGCGCGGCATTGCCTTGTGCGTATGTTCTGGAATCATTCGGAAATGATATAATGGAATGCAAGCTGTTGCGGTGATGCGATTACACGCCCGGAGAGGTGCCATGGATATTACTATTGTTCAAGCCACGGAAACGGACATGCGGAATCTTGTGGAAATCTGGAAGGAATTCATGGATTACCACAAGGGCATCGATCCATTTTTTACGCGCGGGGACCAAGGACATGTGACATTCGCCAACTATTTAGCGGAGCTTATCGGCAACCCCGGCTCCCTGGTGCTGGCTGCCATGCACGGGGCCGAGCACGTGGGCTACACCATTGCGAAAATCGACAGACACCCCCCGGTTTTGCTCCACCAGGCTTTCGGGCACATCACGGACATGGCTGTGAAACCCGCGTTTCGCAGGCACGGGGCCGGCGAGAAAATGCTGGAGCAGACATTCGGCTGGTTCCGGGACAAAAAAATCAAGCGCGTGGAACTGCACGTTGTTCCAGACAATTCCATCGGATTCTCCTTCTGGAGAAAAATGGGGTTTGAGACATATATGCACGCCATGTTCAAGGAAGTATAGAAGCCGGAATTCCCCCGAGATTAAATTCGGATTAGAGCCTGAAAACGTTACGCATCAGCGTCCGCACCATCGCCGCCCTGATTGAGGGCCGCGGGGAGCACGTCGTGTTTTTCTTCGCCCATCATGAGGCGCACTCTGGGGCGGCTTGTGGTGCCGGTGATGTGCAGTCCGGACTTGAGTCGGTTTGAAATCATGTCGGGCAGGAGGCGGAAAAGGCCGGCGCCGTCCTGCACCTGGTCGCGGGACAGAACCTTCAGATAGGCGCGCAGGTCCAAGCGGCCGTCCAGGCCCACGAGTCCGTCCACCCAGAAATCCATCCACCGCCCGGCAACATGCACGTTGCTCAGTTTGATGCGGTCCGCGGTAATATCCATTTCCCCGTTCAGGCTGCGGAAAGCAACGTCGATGTAGCGGTTGAGATTGCCCAGGAACCTGAAGGCTTCTTTTTGCACCACGATGTCGGACATGTCCACGCGGCCGCTGGCTTTGAAATCTTTGGAATCATCGGTCTGGTGGGTGTTGAGGCGCAGTTTGCCCTTGAACTCAAGGGGAAGCGTGAGCGTGGCCTTGGGGTCTACGCCTATGCTGATGGTTGCGTCGTCTTTGACGGTTGCACTGAAGTCGTAAACCGTGTCCGTGACCTTGTCGAGTTCCTTGTCCAGAGTCATGTCCACGCGGCCGCCGATGCGCACGAACGAGCCGGGCAGCCACGCCTGCACAGAATCAATGTACAGGGATCCTTCCTGCATGAACATATCGAAATTGAGAATGGGCACGCGCGGCATGGAGGTGCTGGGCGTGTTGCCTTCCATGGTGAAGGCTTCGGGGTTGAGGCGCACGTCGCGCAGCTTGATGTCGATGGCGCCGGTGATGTCCGTAAAATCCTCGAACTCGCCCTCGAGGTCGATGCGGCCGTCGAACTGCGCGGACTGGATGTAGGGTTTCATATTCAGCATCTGGAAGATGTTGCCCGGGCCGCGGCCCGAGCCTGTGCCGTGCAGCTTGAGCACCACGCGGTCCGTGACCACATCGCTGTCCAGGGAGCCGGTGAGCAGGTAGTCGGCCACATCGCCGCGCATGGGAGACAGAGTGAGCGTTGTGCCTTCAAAATGCAGGGGCGCGGAAAAATTGCGGATGGCCTGCTCACGCATATAGATGACCGACGCCTTGAGATCGCCGTCGATGACCGGGGGGCCGAATCCGCCCCGCATGACCGCGTCGATACGCACCTGGCCGGTGAGTTGTTCGGGGATTTTAAGCGCGGCGAGCTTTTCCAAAGGCAATTCGTGCGCGGTGATGGTGATGTCGGAATCGTAGGCCGGTCCCACGGGAGTAAGCTGAAGCCGGCCCTGGCCGATGCGGCAATCCAGGGACCGCACAGTGGCGCCCGAACCCTGGGACACGAACAGGCCTTCCATGTCCGTAATTTCTGTATCGCCCTTGGCGCCGTGCAGCACGATGCGCCCGTTTACGATGTAGACTTTGTTGGTGCCCATGGCGTGGCCGAACATGAGGCCCACCACACGGCGGGCGATGTTGATGGGGAACAGGAACCACAGTTCGCCCTGCTCTTTTTCGCGGAACAGATGAATCACGGGATCATAAAATACGACCGGGTCGATGGTGGGCCGGCGCAGCACCAGAACATTCAGCAGGTTGATGCGGATGCGCATCTCGCGCGCCACGAGCGAGCTTTCGCCCTTGAGCGCAATGCGCACATTGAACAGCCGGATGCCGATGAGCGGGATGCCGCCGATGTCGTCGAACTTGATGGGCAGGGGCAGAAGGATGTTAAGCAGGGTGAGTACAAGCCGGGTGGCCATGCGGAACGGATAGAAGGGCATGAACAGAACGGCCAGAACGGCCAACAGGATCAGAATGATTTTGTACGTATCCAAAAGGTGCGGCTCCTGACAAAAAACGGATTCAGGAAATTATAGTGAATATGCGATCTACTGTCCCGTGAGTTCCCGGCTCTTGAGCAGCTTGAGATAATATTTGAAATTCTCCAGGGGCACATCGGGCGGCACCGCGTGGTCCAGGGACACGATATAGCCGCCGGACTTGAGCATGGCCGGGGCTCTGGCCATGACTTCCTGGTCGATGGCGGCCTTGTCTTTGGCCAGCACACGCTTGTCCAGCCCGCCCAGGATCGCCATGTTGGGATGGTTCTCGCGCACCTTGAGGATATCCATGCCCGCCTGCACCTCAAACGGATACAGCAGGTTTACGCCCACTTCCTCGAACAGGGGAATCACGAGCGTGCAGTCCCCGTCCGTGTCTACCCAGAAGAATTCCACGCCCTGGTCGCGCGCGTCGTTGATCACGTCCTTGTAATAAGGGGTCATGAATTCCCGAAATGTTTTCGGAGAAATCATAGGGCCGCTGCGGAAGCACATGTCCTCCCAGAAATTAACCATCACAATGCCATAGCGCTTGCGCAGGCGGCGTATACAGCCTTTGCACAGGCGCGCCCAGTCGCGCGCCATGGCGTGCAGCACGTCGGGGATGTCATAGTACGCGGTCATGAGCGTTTCCACGCCCAGGAGGTGGCGGTGAAACCCGAACAGCCCTGAAATGGCCATGGCCGGGGGCACATGGCGCAGGCGGCAATATGCGGACATGAGGTCAAAAACAGGGTTGGCGCACCGGCCCGGGAACCCTGGGTCGAGCCGCCACCGCATGTCCCGGTAGTCGTCCATGGTCTTGACCGGCGCCTCCAGGAATTGGGGGATGGCCGAGCTGCCGTCGGTGAAGCGCTTATAGGTTTTGCCGCCGTGGTCGCGGAAAATTTCATACTTGCCCTTTTTCTCCAGCACGCGGGGCAGGAACGGGGGAAACAAATTGGGCAGTTCGTGATCGCCGATAATAAACGGCAGCCAGTGGTCGAACCCGAAATACAAATAAGCGGGCACATCATTGAATACATATTTGGGCAGTCCTTCGCCGTGCCAGCGCCTGATGGTTTCCTCCCAGAACCCGATGGTGGGAAAAAAGAACGGGCGGTCCGGCTGCTCGAACCGCAGCACAGATTCAAAACGTTCGGCGATATGCATGGTCGTGCCCCCTCTGCCACGGCGTTGGAAAAACCACCGGCCACCATTGCCACTTTATCACAAAAAAGAATAAAGGGCATCCGGCTGGACGCCCTTGTGATTAATCTAAGAAAAGCGCAGTGTGCAGCCGTTGGTTTAAAATACGGACTTGAACAGCGGATACTTTTTGAGGAACCGGGACAGGGCTTTGATTTCCTGTTCGATACGCTCGTAATCATCGAAAACCGCAATATCGCCGATTTTTCCCATGTAATAGATGCAGACATCTTCGGTGCTTTTGCGCTTGCCGGTGATGATGCGCTCCAGGGCGACTTTGTACACGCGCTTGGTTTTTTTGTTCTGCACCAGGAACCCCTTGGAGCGCAGATAGCGGTTATTCTTTTCCTTGAGTTTCTTGATAATATCCAGGCCGAGTTCATCGCGTGATTCAATGGGAATGACAGCCACGGGTGAGTAGTCGGATTTTTCGATTTTCAGGTCCCCGTCTTTTGTTGTTTCGGGCACGCGGTCATAGACGATGCTGTTGCCGATGAGGCGCACAAGCAGTTTCTTGTCTTTGCCCACCACGGCGTTTTCGTGGACCTCGACGAGCATGGGCTGTTCGGGGAAGAGCTGAAACGTGCCGCTGGTGGCGATATAGCGCGCCAGGTTCACGTAGTGCTCGCGATCCTTGTACCGGATGGGGCTGGCCATAAAGTAGGCCTTGATTTTGTGGCCCGGCACTTCATTTTTGAACCCGTACTTTTCAATGATATCCTGCCCGCGCAGGGTGAGGCTGCGGTATTTCTTGCTGGGGATGCGGAAGGCTTTGAAGTTGAAAACGATTTCCGCGATGCGTTCGCCCAGGGGCGTGCTTTGCAGTTTGTCGTAGTCGGCCTTGATTTCCAGGCGCGAGAAATCTTCGATGCCCACGGGGGTGCCTGTGTAGCGGCCCCCGCCAAGGCGGCGGAACGAGTAGTGTGTCACGCGCGTGTCCATGGTGGCGCGGAACACATCGCGGTACTGCGGGTCCTTGGTCTTGAAATGCTTGCGGCGGTACTCGGTGCCGTTGAGCGGCATCCACCTGAAATCATCGAGCGGATGCACGTTTTCCAAAAGGAACAGGTACAGGTCTTCGGACACCTTACCGTGGTAGGGCACCGGATTGGAGAGCAGATCGATAACCTCGCCCAGGGTCATGCTTTCGGTGCGTTTTTTCTTTTTGAGCGAACCCGTGGGGAAACTCTGCGCGGCCAGGTCCAGGACCTCGAACACTTCTTCGTATCCGCGTTCCTCGGCCATGAAGTCGAAATCGAAATCTGCGGACGCCTGGCCGTTGCTGTCCGGGCCCTTGATGGCCACGGTGCGCTTGAGTTCGAGCAGATTGAACAGGGTTTCGTAATTCACTTCCCAGCGGCCCACCTGGCGGTCAATGCTGTAGGTGCGCGCCTTCACGGACAGGCCGGGCGGCAGGCCGCGGATGCTGTCCCCGCAGTACAGGGTGTGCGTAACCGGAGTCTTGTCGTATTCGATCACGTCGGCGAATTCGCCCAGAGCGTCGATCACATCCTGGGTGTCGCGGATAAAGATCAGAAAACGGTCTTCACGCCGCTCCAGGTCAATGTTGCGGCGCGCGGCCCCGCCTTCGGGACTGTGCAAATCCATTTCCACCACTGGATCCACGACCACAGCCTGATCCTTGATAGTGCTATCATTGTTTGTGTTGGCCACTCTGCTCATCCTCCCGCGGTGCGGCTCGCCACCGGGTAATCGATAATCACAGCAAATCAGGTTACCCGGAAATTGTATCAGCATCCCGGTAAACCGTAAAGAATGCGCGGGGATACAGCGCGGCGGGGTTACAGGCCCTGCCGGCTTTGGCGCGCGCCGGTTGGCGGAACGCCACGCGTGTGTATAATATACGGAACGCAAAATGGAGCGGAAAGCGGAGGGACCAAACTTTTGAAGAATTCCCGGGTAACATCGATGAAAAGACAATTGCTGGGCGCAGCCGTGGTGCTGGTGCTGCTGGCTCTGTGCGGATCCGAAGCGCGCGCATGGCCCCAAAAAACAATCATGGTCAAAATGCGCGACGGCGCGCAACTGGCCACGGAAGTGTATTTCCCCACGTCTTATGAAGAAGGGAAAACATACCCCGTACTGCTCATGCGCACCCCCTACGGGCGCAAACAGTGGGGCGACATGCTGGCGGCATTCGTTGTGCCGGCCGGGTTTATCCTGGTGTCGCAGGACACACGCGGACGGTTCGATTCCGAGGGCTTCTCCTCCTCGTTCATGGATGACTCACTCGATGGGTATGAAGCCGTGGAGTGGGTGGCGGCGCAAAGCTGGTGCCGCGGCGGCAAGGTGGGCACCGTGGGCATTTCAGCCATGGGCATTACCCAGTTCATGATGGACAAGGAAGCGCCGCCGCACCTCAGTTGCCAGCTCATCATGGCGGCCACGCCCAGCCTGTACGACACGGCCTACCAGGGCGGCGGGTTCAAACGCGCCCTGGTGCTCTCCTGGCTCGGCGGCAACAAGTTCCCCGTGGAAGTGCTCCAACTGCTGCATTCCAATGTGGACTACGGCGGCATCTGGCACATCATGGACCTGGGCCTGGATTACGACAAAGTCAACTGGCCCATTCAGCACATGGCGGGCTGGTATGATATGTTCCTGGGCAACAACCTGGACGCGTTCGTACAGATTCGCGAAAAGGGCGGGCCCAACGCGCGCAACACCCAGCGGCTCATCATCGGGCCCTGGACCCACCAGGGCTTCCTGGGCCTGGCCGGGGGCACCAAGCAGGGGGAACTCGTGTATCCCACCAACGCCATTTATGACGTGCCCAAGGCTGTGGGCTTTTTCAAAGACTGCATGCGCGGCAAAACAATGAACGAAGCGCACAGCGTGCGCTACTATGTGATGGGCGATGTGGACGACCCGTCCGCGCCCGGCAATGAATGGCGCACGGCCCCGTACTGGCCCGTGGCCGCCACAAATATTCCCTGGTACCTGCACAAAGACGGAACGCTCGGCGACAAAAAACCCAGAGCCAGCGACGACGCGGTTCACTTTATCTCCGACCCGGCCAACCCTGTGCCCACCATCGGCGGCGCAAACCTGTCCCTCAAGCGCGGGCCCATGGACCAGCGGCCCATTGAAGGGCGCGACGACGTGATTGTGTTTTCCACGCCCCCGCTCGAAAAACCCATTGAAATCACCGGCCCCATCAAGGCCAGGCTGTATGTGAGCGTGGATACCGTGGACGCGGACTTCGCGGTGCGGCTTTCCGACGTGTACCCGGACGGGCGCTCCATGCTGCTCACCGACGGCCTGGTGCGCGCCTCGCACCGCGAGAGCAAGGAATACCGCACGCCCACGGTGCCGGGCAAAGTGTATGAACTGGATGTGGATTTGTGGGCCACGAGCATTGTATTCAACAAGGGCCACCAGATCCGCATCAGCGTGTCCGGAACCAACTTCCCGCGCTTCGACGTGAACATGCATAACGGGCGCTATTTCGACTTGCAGGACAATGAGCTGCGCGACGCCGTGGAATCAGACATCAAGGAATATTACAGCAAGCCCGACCTGGCCGACGATTACAAGGTGGCGAACAACACCCTGTACCTCAGCGGCGAACACGCGTCTTTCATCATGCTTCCCGTGGTTGCGGAATATTGATATAAACCATTTCACCAGACGGCAAAAAGGCGCGGCCCGCAAGCCGCGCCTTTTTTATGCGCCTGAATAATGCGCGCTTTATTCGGGGATGGAGCCCGCGGATGCGAACCTCGGCTCGTGCAGGGGCAGCAGGATATCCGCGGCGCGTTTGACGTTGAGCATGATGTCGTAAGCCTGCGCCGGGTTCACGGATGTGCCCGGGGGAATGACGTCCATGTCCAGGGCCTGAATTTGCTTGGGCGGGAAAAAGTTTTCGGTGATCACGCAGAACCCGGTAATGACCGCTGTGCCCTGGGCCGTTTTTATAAACACGCTCATACCGCCCTCGGTGTGCGCGGGCGTGTGCACCATGCGCACGCCGGACGCGATTTCCGTGTCCTTGTCCACAGTCTTAAACTGGCCGCGCTGCTCGGGCTCCAGGATGTAGTCGTCCATGTAGCGGAAATCCAGGGGATGCGGGTTGTGCGCGTGCTCCAGTTCGGCGGGATGCACGTATATGGTTGCGTTTTCGCATTTCTCATCGTTTTCGCAGTGGTCGTTGTGCAGGTGGGTGTGGATGATGATGTCGATATCCCCGGGCGCCAGCTCGTAACGGGCCAGGCCCTCTTCAAACGTGTAGATCTTGCCGCCGATGTTCTTTTCCCGATCAGGAGACACAATGGGCATCATCTCGCCGGTGTCCACGAGGATGCGCGGCCCGCCTCCCTGCAAAAGCCATGCGTAGATGGGAATTGTGTACGGGACGCCGTAATCGTGCTGGTAGGTCATCATGCCTTTATCGAAAATTTTTGTGCCCATGACAATGGGGTGTATCGTGTAATCTGCCATCGGAATTTCCTCCGCTCAGGGTTTTGGATTCCCTGCCACCTGTGCGCAACTCATATATGTGACGGACATTTCAACCTTCATTACTATTCATAATATTAAGGCGCCTTCGACGACTCAAGAGGTTCTTGAGTCAATCAAAATGGCCGCGTTCGCGCAGGCTGGCGAAACGGCCGTTGCTCCCGAGGATAATGTGGTCGAGAACCTCGATGCCGAGCATGGCGCCGGCTTTGCGGAACTCGCGTGTCACGGAAATGTCCTCGGCGCTGGGTTCGGGGTCGCCGCTGGGGTGGTTGTGCGCCAGAACCACGGCGGCCGCGGCCTCGCGCACGGCTTCGCGGAATGTTTCGCGCGGGTGCAGTACGGTGCTGTTCAGAGAACCCTCGGATACCTGCATGACTTTGACCACTTCGTTTTTACTGTTCAGCAGCAGGATTTTCATGACTTCCTTTTTGAGGTCCTGCATCTCGGCGCGCAGCAGGTTCGCGGCGTCGTCCGGGCAGGTGATGCAGGGGCGCGCGCCGTCGCGCCAGGAGGCGGTGCGCCGTCCCAGTTCCAGGGCGGCCAGCACCTGGGCGGATTTGGCCACGCCCATGCCGTGCTCGCGGCTCAATTCGGCCACGCTCAACTGCGCCAGGTTGTTGAGGGAGCCGAACCGGCTCAGCAGATTGGCGGCGAGTTCAATGGCGGTAAACCGTGCGGTGCCGGTGCGCAACAGAATGGCGAGCAGGTCGGCGTTGCCGAGCGCGGCTGGGCCCAGGTCGCGCAGGCGCTCGCGGGGCCGCTCGTGCTGAGGCAGGTCCTTGATGCGGTATCGCGACACCACGGTTCCGCCGTTTTGGCGGGGGGCGTGGCCCTGGTTATTATTTTCGCTTTCGAGGGTCATCGTTATTTTCAATTGTGATGCTGCCGGTGAGGGAACGCACAGTAACGGTGTGCGCGCCGCCGCCGTAGGTTTTTTCCACCACGCGCCGGCCCGAGAAATCATCGGGGCCGCCGGTGTCGATGGCGCCCACGCCCGTGGACAGAACCAGGCGCACATCGGCGCCGCGCTCCAGGATGACGCGCACCGGGCCGCTGAGGGTATTGATTTCAAGGTTGTCCTCGAGCGTATCAAGCGTCATGGTGACCGGGCCCGTGAGCGTGCGCACGCTGAGCGCCCTGGGGCAGCGGTCCACGGTCACACCCCCGGTTACCGAAACGATGGTCACGGGGCCTTTGACGTTGCGGCACAGGGTATCGCCGTCCACGGTGTGCGCGTCCAGGGGGCCCTGCATGTCTGTGACATAAATATTTCCGGTTACGGTTTGCAGGGCCAGAGGGGCTTTTTCCGGTGCTTTCAAGGAATAGTCGATGCGGCCGGACAGGCCGGACTTCCAGGTATCGGGCAGGCGGGTGTGAAGGCGCAGGGACTCAGGCCGACTTTCCACGCCGAGCACCACGTCGGTCACGTGGGTGCGCGCGGTGTCCAGGCTCTTGTGGAACGCGGTCTGAATGCCTTTGAATTCAATGTCCGTGCGGTCCTCGCCCCGCACCCTGATGCGGCCCGCGGCTTCAGTCACGAGAATCTGCTGTGCTCCGGTCCAGCGCACGGTTTCGCGGATGGTGCGCGAGAAGCGGCGCGGGGGCTCAGGCAGAGCCTGGTCCGCAACCGGCGCGGGCGCCGCGAGGAGCGGAAGCGCCAATAAGCAAACCAGAAACACGAGGAATCCGGGGAAAAACATTTTTATGCGCCTGGCTGTAACCGTCATGAACGCGTATCCCGCGGCCGTTGGGGCCAATTCATATTGTAAACCTTTTGAATCAAATGGGAAATCGCAGGGCGCAATTACAGGTGCGCGCAAATGCGAAGGCCCCGCGGCATGCCGCGGGGCCTTCATGTGGTTGCGAATCAGCAGGACTGTAAGCGGGATTCTGTCGTGGATGGCCATTTATCTGGGACCGCTGTTGCCAGCGGCCTCAAGCAGTCTACCCGAAGCTGCCCCTTACGGGGCGCGGCAGCCGAGTTCAGAGCCGCCGCCTTGACGAGCCGCCTCACAGCTTCTGTTTGACCTTGCACCGGGTGGGGTTTGCCAGGCCGCCGCGTCACCGCGGCGCCGGTGCGCTCTTACCGCACCATTTCAACCTTACCGGCCCGCTCGCGCGGGCTTAGGCGGTATATTTTCTGTTGCACTTTCCGTGGGGTCGCCCCCCCTGGCCGTTAGCCAGCACCCTGCCCTATGGTGTCCCGACTTTCCTCGGGCGCCCCGTGGGACGCCCGCGGCCATCTATCCGGCTGATTCACTTTTCAAAATTCACACTACATTTATTATACCCGTTGCGCGCGGATTTCCACAGCCGATTCCCGCGATCATGCTTTGGCACCCACGGCGGCCACGTACAGCACGGTCTCTTCCTCTCCGTCCACACCCAGGATAGCGTTAATCTCATCGTCGAAAAATGCGCCGATCATGCAGCAGCCAAGATCCAGGGACTCGGCCGCCAGGTGCAGGTGCGCGCCCGCGTGCCCGGCGTCCAGGTACATGTACCGGTACCCGCGCTCCAGGTACTTCCACTTGCAGCGCTGCACAACAGCCGTCCACACAAACACCACGTTCGCGGTTTCACACATGCGCTGGTTGAGGCACGCGCGCGCCAGATTGCCGCCCTGCGCGCCCGCGCGCACAAGTTCCAGCTCCCAGTCCGGGATATTGTGGTGCCATGCGCCCTGCTCCACCCCGTCCACACCATTTACGATCAGATACGTTTCCACGGGATACAGCGCGCCCGCGGACGGCGCGGTGCGGAACAGGTACTTGCCGGCACGGGCCGTGACGCCGTTAAACGACCACAGCAGCAGGGA
>Ga0351875_1086_pt1 | contig 25416 bp, 25 predicted proteins | sample BONcelFGM3001C14_FD_206784 | JGI IMG/M metagenome (GOLD analysis project Ga0351875, IMG submission 206784) | Enriched cells from coal bed in the Powder River Basin, Montana, United States - BONCAT cells FGM rep3 HSBNCT.FGM.300.1.C14 ... | reverse complement strand
TTGGCTTATTCTGACAAAAGCAAATCAAAGAATTACAAGTATTCCAAATATTGAAGACACACAGCTTAAATATGTCAAGGAGGTTGCTGAAGCTTATAATTTTAATGATTGGAGACAGTTAGAATACCTTACAACAGAGCTTGAGAAATATCCAACCGGAGAAATTATTATAAGTATTTCTGAATACATAAATATTGTAAAACCAACTTTCATTTACTTTCATCACCATGCTGATGTACACTCAGATCATCATGTGGCCTTCAGTGCGATATACAGTTGCACTAAAAATTTTCGTTATCCTTTTATAGAAAAAATATTACTCTTTGAAACTTTGTCTGAAACTGAGATTGCACCTGCAATTCAGAATAATGCTTTTGTGCCTAATTTATTTAATGATATTACCCCATATATAGAGAAGAAATTAGAGATAATGAAACTATTTACCACTGAACAAATGGATGAACCTTTACCAAGAGCATTATCAACTATCAAAGCACTTGCAAGATATCGAGGAAGCAGGATAGGGGTGGAATATGCAGAGGCATTTATGTTGCTATTTGCAAAAGCGTAATTATAATTCTGTAAAAGACTGATGTTTGCATTAAAGTATAAGTAAAATTTCAATTTGACCATTAATAAAAAAAAGCGTCATCATTCAATGTGAAATAATCAAATTAAAAAAGGGGCAGTTTTATCCTATATAACTATTTTTATTAGCATTGCAGCAGGCTTGATTTATACGCCTTGGATGGTTCGTCAGATAGGGATTTCCGATTATGGTTTATATGCTTTAATTGGAGCTTTTTTGAGTTACTTTCTGATTGATTTCGGACTAGGATCTTCGATTGCCCGTTTCATAGCTAAATTCAGAGCAGAAGGAAATGAAAATAAGATAAACAATATGTTAGGAGTTACTACCCGGATTTATTTAATACTGGATGTTGTAATTTTCTTATTAATTGCAATTGTTTATTTTTTCATTTCAAATATTTTCACAGAATTAACTTCCTCGGAAATAGATAAGCTAAAAGTTGTATATCTAATAGCCGGATTTTTCAGCATCGCTTCATTTCTTTTTACACCTGTTGATGGAGCTTTGATTGCCTATGAACGCTTTTTTGTTTTAAAGCTCTCTGAACTACTACATAAATTATTAGTTATCGTATTTATGGTGATAGCATTATTGAATGGGCAGGGCTTGTTTGCGCTTATTTTTATAAATGGCATCATTGGTTTTGGGATTAAATTATACAAGTTTTTTTATATCAAAAAACAAGCAAATTTAAAAATTAATTTAAAATTTTTTGACAGAATAATGGCAAAAGAATTGCTGTCATTTTCATCCTGGATGTTTATTATTGGAATATCACAACGTCTTTTGCTCAATATTATTCCCACTATTCTGGGCATTTTCTCAGGCTCTACACAAATTGCAATATTTGCGATTGCTATGACTATTGAAGGGTACGTTTGGACTTTTGCATATGCGCTTAATGGTTTGTTTTTACCAAAAGTTACTCGTTTAGTATCGGGGCATCAAAACCGCCAAGAAGTTACAAATTTAATGATCAGAGTTGGTCGGCTTCAGTTATTCGTGATAGGTTTGTTAATCACTGGAGTTGTTGTGTTGGGAAAATCCTTTATTCAATTATGGATGGGAGTCGATTTTATATTATCATATTATGTTGTCCTATTTCTGGTAGTTCCGGGCATAATAACACTTTCACAGGAAATAGCATCAACACTTTTGTTTGTGGAAAACGAAATTAAATACAGAGCAATACTATTTGTTTTTGCGTCTGTTTTAAGTGTAATTATAGGTATAGTGTTATCACCACAGTACGGTGCTTTAGGCCCTGCAATTGGTGTAGGTATAGCTCTTATTTTATGCCATGTCGTTGGAATGAATATCGTATACTCAAAAGTATTAAAACTTGAAATAGGCCGCTTTTTTAAATCAGTGCATTTGAAAATGGTCTGGCCCTTATTGGTGTCCAGTAGTCTAAGTGTTCTGGGGCAGCAATATTTTCAAATTGATTCCTGGTTTTCATTTTTGATTTCAAGTAGCGCTTTTGTCACAGTTTACATATTTTTAATATGGAACTTGGTCATGAATAAAGAAGAAAAAAAATTAGCTTTAAGTTTAGTCAACAAGTAACAAATACAAAATATATGAAAACATCAATAAAGAATGAAAGTGAATCCCCTGTTCTTTTAATCACATTTAACCGGGCTGAGAATACCAGAAAAGTTTTTGAAAAGATCAGAGAAGCAAAAGTTAAAAAGCTATATGTGGCTAATGATGCCCCTCGTATCGGGAACGAGAATGACGCTAAAAATAGAGATGAAATACGCAAAATGCTTAATGAAATAGACTGGGATTGCGAGTTGCATTCATTATTTCATGAAAAAAATCAAGGATGCGGTTTTGGCCCCGCCAATGCAATAACCTGGGCTTTCGAGAAAGAAGATAAACTGATTATACTCGAAGACGATTGTGTGCCATCTTTGTCTTATTTCAGCTTTTGTAATGAAATGCTCGACAAATTCAGTGATGATACAAGAATTTGGATTATTAGTGGCAGGTCACATCAATCAAAGTCTACTTTTTTTGACAAACAGGACTACATTTTTTCGCACTACGCACACACATGGGGCTGGGCTACATGGAAGCGATGTTGGAATGATTTCGATATGAGAATGAATGATTTTCCGGATTTCGAAAAAATGGGAGGTGCCATAAATGTTTTGTCAACAGAGGAAGAAGGAGTTTTACTTAACAAAAGCTTTAGGAGAATATTCAATAACATCGAAAAAGAAATCACCCATTCTTGGGATTCACAATTTAATTACACCATACTTAAGAATGGTGGGCTTGGAATTGTACCTTGTAAAAATTTGATTCAAAATATTGGAGCAATAGGAACTCATTCAATTGGCAAAACAAAGTACACAGAAATGATAGCTGAAGAAATGTCAGAAATAATCAGGCATCCAAAATTTGTAATTATTAACAAAGGGTATGAATATCTGCATTTTAACAACCACATAAAGAAAATATATAGAAAACGTTCTCTGGCAGAAAGAGCAATAAAGAAAGGATTCAGAATATTGAATGAGGAAATTAAAAGAATATTGAAGAATGAAAAAAATTAAGGTTGTATTAATCTGTCATTTTTCAAATGCTCAGGTACGTGAACAACTTTCGTTGGACAACAGGATATTATATTCCCTTACCCGCAGATTACTGAATATGCCATCGAAAAACACTGGGTTTGCAGATATAGCACCCTGGGATACACATTTAATCTCTTTTCTAAGTAAGCGGGAAAATATAGATTTGCATGTAATCTCTGCTCATACCGGTTTAAAAAAAATGCAACATTCATTTAAATTGGGTAATGTGCATTATTACTTTGTAAAAGCTGACTATACCACTTTGATGAAAAAACTAATCAGAAATGATAATTTTTGGAGAAAAATGAATCCAATGCGATTTGTGGTTAGAAAGCTGGTTGACAAAATATCACCTGATATTGTGAATTTAATTGGAGCTGAGAATGCATATATTTCTGGGACAGTTCTTGACATACACAAATATCCTGTTTTTGTTTTATGCCAGACCATTTACAATAATCCTGATAGATCGAAGTATGGAATTGTTGATAGTAAAAATGCTTCAACCGAAATGCTTATATTTAATAAAGAAATCTATTTTGGTGTATATAGTAAGATGCATTATAACTTATTGCTCAAGAATAAACCTGATGCAATTGTCTTTGATTTTAATTGGCCGACAGAAAAATTACCTGCCGTTAAACCAATTGAAGAAAAGATATACGACTTTGTTAATTTTGCAGCAGGTTTAAGTTTAAATAAAGGATTTCATGATTCCATTCAGGCGCTTGCAATTGTCAAAAAGAGGTATCCTAATGTGAAGTTGAATTTGGTAGGTGGAGGTGATTCCGATGCAAAACAGGAATTAGAATTTTTAATAAAGTCACTGGAATTGAAGCATAATGTAGTATTTACTTCATTTTTCGAAAAACAGGAAGATATGTTCCAGCATTTGCAATATTCCCGATTTGCCGTATTACCCTGCAAAATGGACAATATCTCGGGAACTATGTTACAAGCCATGTATTATGGCTTACCTCTTGTGGTATATAAGACGACTGGAACACCCTCGCTAAATAAGGATAACGAATGCGTACTGATTTCAGAACATAGCGATGTAAAATCGTTGGCTGAGAATATGCTATTGCTGATGGAAAATCCTCATAAGGCCCAAAGTTTACGCCAAAATGCCAGGGAGTATATGAACAAGACAGCTGATAACGATAAAATTGTAGGCAGATTGGTTGCTGATTACAAAGCAATTATTGAACATTATCGTCAGAATATAGCCATTCCTCAAGATTTGCTTTTTAAACTTGAAAAACAATGATGACAAAAAAGATTAATGTTAATGAATTAATAGAATTTCTGGGTGATAATCTAATCTCAATACAAGGAGATTATTTCGATGTCTTTATTGACAATCTGGCAGATATTGAGCGAGTCAATGCAACTACACTGGACTGGATAAATCCTCTAGAAGTGAACAAGCAGGAGATGGCTGAATCGAGTAAAGCCAAGGTGTTGATAGTTGACCGTTTTATTAATTATTCTTGGGAATTAGAGTCGCAAAAAAAAGTTTTATTGGTAGTTGGTAATCCAAAGTTGGAATTAGCTAAGATTGGCAATAATTTTTTTGTTGAAAAATTAGTTCCAACTATTCATCCAACAGCAATTATAGATCCAAAAGCAGAAATTGGAAATGATGTTTACATTGGTCCATATGCTGTAATAGGGAAATCCTTTATCGGCGATAGTTGTATTATTGATTCAAATGTTCGAATATACAATGGCGTGACTATAGGAGTTGGTTGTAAAGTAAAGTCTGGAGCTGTTCTAGGGGGTGAGGGATTTGGATATGAAATAGATGAAAATGGAAATAGATTCAGTTTTCCACAATTAGGAGGTTTAGTAGTTGGTAATTACGTTGAGATAGGTTCAAATACAACTATTGATAGAGGAGCTTTATCGGATACAGTGATTGGTGATTTTACAAAAATCAATAATCTATGTCATATAGCCCACAATAATAAAATTGGAAAAAATGTTGTTATAACAGGTTGTGTCAATATCTCAGGGTCAAACACAATTGATGATTATGTATGGATAGCGCCTAACGCATCTATTCGTGGTTGGATTCATATTGGTAAAGGTGCAACAATTGGCATAGGCTCAGTTGTCACTAAAAATATTCCGGCTGGTGAAACATGGGTAGGTAATCCTGCCCGCAAACAGGAAAAGAAGTGAATAGCAGGATTACAGAAATAACCATCGAAAAAACCACTTCCATTATTGCAGCATTGAAGCAGATGGATGAAAAGAAGCATAAGCTTTTGCTGGTGCTTGACAAGGGCTTATTCTACAGTCTACTCAGCATCGGGGATATTCAACGGGCAATTATTGCCAATGTACCCCTTGAAGAGCCGGTCAGTAAAATATTACGTCCGGAGGTACGCGTGGCGAAAAAAACGGACAATAAAGAGCAAATCAAAGCTCATATGCGTGAAAGGCGAAACGACTTTATGCCCATAGTAGATGATGAAAAGAATTTGGTGGATGTAATATTCTGGGACGATTTATTCGAATCGAAACGAGAAAAGGAAAATCCTGAGCTCAATTTGCCGGTGGTGATAATGGCTGGAGGCAAAGGTTCGAGATTGCGACCACTTACCAATGTGCTGCCAAAACCATTAATCCCAATTGGCGAACAGACAATACTCGAAGATATAATGGATCGTTTTACTGATTGTGGATGTCACGATTTTTATATTTCGGTCAATTATAAGGCGGAGGTAATCAAACACTATTTTCAGAATCTACATAACCCAAGTTATAACATTGCCTATTTTCAGGAAGAAAAACCTTTGGGAACAGCAGGTAGCCTGCATTTGTTAAAAGACAAATTTAACACTACATTTTTTGTCTCCAATTGCGATATTATAATTGACGAAGACTACGCACAAATTCTTGATTATCATAAACAAAGCGGGAATGAAATAACAGTGGTTGCAGCTATCAAGAACTACGCGATTCCATATGGAACACTTGAAACAGGAAGTTCTGGAAGGTTGAAATCCATTCAGGAAAAACCTGACTTAACATTAAAAATCAATACGGGAATGTATATTCTTGAACCTCACCTAATAAATGAAATACCCCAAAATGTGTTTTATCACATTACTTCGTTGATTGATAAACTGATCCGGGAAAATCGAAAAGTAGGTGTTTTTCCCATCAACGAAGGGTCATGGACTGATATTGGGAATTGGGATGAATACATGAAATACATAAGAGATTAATATGCTTCTAAAGAAAAAGATATTTCTGATTGTTTCACTGCTGTATATAATACACGTAGTAGTGCCCATTGTACCTGATGTACTGAATATTCCTGTGTGGATTGTAAGTTTAGGCACTTTTGTTATACTTCTCATTCTATATCCAAGAGCATTCCTTAATAATTCCGTAAAATGGTTCATCGGATATACTCTAATCCTTGGCTTCTATCTGCTTATTGAGAAGCCATTAACAATAGGAATAGGGTCAGTTGCTGATACACAGAAATTAATTATAGAAATGGCTTTTATTTTACCTGGTCTTTCTATTTTTAGTATTTTGTTTTACTTGAGGGACGGGACACTATTTAAGTATATGTCTATTGCAGCTTTAGTTTCTTTGGTAATTTCTTTTATTTATTTAACTCCCCTGATTCTGTCAGATAGTAATGTTCTTAGAAATGCGGCTTCGGCGGATCACCTCAACTTCAAAATACCTGGGATCCCCAATTATGCTTTGATGCATTCATATATTATTATATTTCCTGCTATTCTGTATGGAATCAAGATCCTAAAAGGAAGGCAAAAACTGCTGATGCTTGGTATTGCAGGTTTGTTTGTTTTTATAATAATAAATACCTATATCACAACTTCATTACTAATTTCATTCGCAGTTGTCGTTTTTGCGCTTTTGTATGATGTTAAGAGAAGATTAAAAAGTTTTCTTTTAATAAGTTTTGTTGCCTTTGCTGTTATTATTTTAGAAATGTCAGGGGCATTCCTTCATATGTTTGATACTCTTATTGATTACTTTTATGGCACTCAAGTACAAGCTAAAATGGAGGACTTCAGAACATTATACATCACCAAAGATTTGAAGAATACTATTACTATTGCCGGAAGAACAGACTTACATGTCTTATCATGGGATGCATTTACTGAAAATATCCTAACAGGCAGTAACCCTGTTGGTGGTCATTCAAGTCTGATTGACCGACTAGGGGGTTTAGGATTATTGGGTTTTATCCCATTTTTAATGATTATTGTTTCATATGCAAGACTAATTTATCGGGCATTAATCGATATTGAGCAAAAAACCTACTTTGTATTAGGTTTAGCTTGTACCCTTATGCTACTTTATCAAAAAGGGCTATTCAGTCAAGAAGGATGGCTGTTTCTTATGGTGTTGATGCCAGGCTTGATTATTACGTTCCGGAATAGTCAGAAAAATCAATCATCAGGAAGAACTTAAACTATTTAAAGAAGGTATTTTCTGGTTGAAATAATAATATAAAAATGAAATAGCAATGGAAAATCCTTTGATAAGTGTAATAGTACCAGTATATAAAGTTGAACAATACCTTCGAACCTGCATTGATAGTGTAATTAACCAAACATATAGCAACTGGGAGCTTATTCTTGTTGATGATGGTTCTCCGGATAACAGTCCTCGAATTTGCGATGAGTATGCAGCAAAAGACAAAAGAATAAAGGTTTTCCACAAAGCAAATGGAGGTGTTTCCAGTGCAAGAAACATGGCTTTAAATAATTCAAAGGGAGAATATATTACATTTCTTGATGGTGATGATTTTTTGCATGCAGAGTACTTAGCAGTTTTGCATAATTTGAGCATTAAGTATGAAGCTGACATCACACAATGCTCTTTTCTTCGGGGAACTGAAACTGTTTTTCCAGATATTTACAAAAGGATAAAAGTCTGGACTTTTGATAACCATACGATATTTTTAAAAGGGTACTCAAAAATAATTGTATGGGGGAAATTATATAAACGCAAACTACTTGAAGGAATAAGAATGCCTGAAGGAAAACCCTTTGAGGATGATTTCACTACATGGAAATGGTATTACAATGCAAACAAGATCGTAGTAACAGACATCACACTTTACTATTATACAGATAATGATCTAAGTACAATGTCAGCTCATGCTAAGCGACCAAATCTTGATTTTATTGAAGCTTATGAAGAAAGGATAGATTTTTTTAAGAAAAATGGAGTAAAAGACCTGGAAGATTTTTCAAGGGGTCACCTCTGTAAAGCAATGTTGTTAACAAGCAATAATCCGAAGCTTTCGAGTGAACAAAAAGAGATTGTAGATGCAACATTTCTTGCAAATTGGAAGCATATAAAATTCTCACATAACATCGCTTTTTCTCTATGGATATTATTTTTTATGTATCGATTATCACCTAAATCGACACTTCGCTTATTAAATTTAGTACGATAATTATGGAGAAAATGAGGATACTGATTATTGCTGACGAGGTATGGAACGATGAGTTGTTTGGCAATAACGTATTGAGTAATTGGTTTAATGGGTTTGATGCAGACATTGCAGAAATATATTGTAGCCCTGGAGCACCAAAAAATCAATGTTGCGAAAACTATTTTCAACTTACTGATCAGATGATGGTCAAATCGATATTTGGAAAACGTGCCGGACGTAGATTTCAGATTTCTACTCAAGAGATGCAGAATAAAAATGCAACTAATAAAGCAGAAAAAATACCTGTAAGCTTCTATCGTTTTATGAAGTCGATTGCAAGTGATATTATTCGGGTTATTCGGGACATAATATGGCTTGCCGGCAGGTATGATAAAAAATCATTGCAGGAGTTCATCGATGATTTCCACCCCGACGTGGTTTTTTGCCCCCGCTTGCTAACTCCAAAATTACTTAGGCTCGAGCGTACAATAAAAGGTATGACTGATGCACCATTTGTGGCATTCACGGCAGATGATGAAGCGTCATTGCTACAAGTCAGTTATTCACCAATTTATTGGATACGGCGGTTGCTTTTTCGCAGAGCATTCCGTAAACATGTCGGTTTATATAAACATTATTTTACGTTTTCGCAAGAGCAGGCAACAGAGTACAATCATGAGTATGGATTGTCAACATCAACATTATATAAATCCGGAAATTTTGAGAATCAATTTGAGGCTAAGCATCAAAATAATCCTATCAGTTTGGTTTACGCCGGTCGCTTGTATTGTAACCGATGGAAAACGTTGGCTGTTATTGGCGATGCATTGAAAGAGATAAATGCAGATGGTATTAAAATGACCCTTGACATTTATACTCAGGAGAAACCAACTAAAGCACAATTGAAAGCATTATCGCCGAATGAGAATTTACGCATAAATGGGAGTGTTCTCTCGAGTGAGTTGGTACAGATTTATAAGGAAGCTGATATAGCTTTGCATGTAGAGTCTTTTGATAAAAAATACCGTTATGCGACTCGAGTATCTTTCTCAACAAAAATTATCGACTTAATGGCATCTTCCTGTGCAATTCTCGCAATTTGCTGGGAAAAACAAGCTGGATTTCAATATCTAAAGAAACATGATGCTGCTTTTTGCTTATCAGATATTCATCAAATAGAGCAGGTATTACGCCAAATAGTCAACAATCCTTCGTTGATTCAAGACTTAGCAATGAAGGCATGGAATTGCGGCAGCAATAACCATAACCGTACATTGATACATAATAATATGAGACTAGTATTTGAAAATGTAATACATATAACTAATTAATTTTTACATGATAATCTCACGACATTGAAGAAGAAATTTTTCATAACTACCACTATTCCAGAAACTTTTGTCTTTTTTAAAGGTAATTTGGCGTTCCTGAATGAAGTTTTTGACATATGTGCCATTTCGTCTCAAAAAGATAAATTGGAAAAAGTAGGAGAAGATGAAGGAGTCAGAACTCATTACATACCTATGAGTCGCCCTGTATCCCTGCTAAATGATATTTCTTGTTTATTTCGGTTTCTTTGGTTCTTTATAAAAGAAAAACCAGATATTGTCCACGGAAATACGCCAAAAGCTTCTTTTTTGTCAATGATAGCTTCAAAAATCACAAGTGTAAAAATACGAATTTATATGTGCCATGGACTTAGATATCAGGGGACTTCTGGAATAATGAAATGGCTTCTGATGAGGATGGAAAAGCTTACATGCACATGCGCAAACGAAGTTATTTGTGTAAGCAAAGGTGTCAGAGATACATTAATTGTTGATGGAATATGTCCTCCAGAAAAAGCAGTGGTAATTCATCATGGAAGTGCAGGAGGAATTGATATGAAAAGATTCGAACTTAATATAGAATCAAACCGAGATATCAAGAAAGAGTTAGGAATAGGACCTTCTGATTTTGTTTATATTTATGTTGGGCGCATTGTACAAGACAAAGGTATAAATGAACTGGTAAGTGCATTCGTCAAACTGCAGGCATCAAAAGAATCTTTACACTTAATTCTTATTGGACCGGAAGAAGCAGATTTGAATCCCATATCAGAACAAACCCGTAATCAAATATATACGAGTAAAAATATTCATGCTCTTGGAAGACAAAATGATATTCGTTCTTTTATGATGTGTTCTGATGCATTTGTACTTCCTTCTTACAGAGAAGGGTTTGGGATGGTTCTTATCGAAGCAGGAGCATTAGGACTTCCTTGCATATCTACTGACATTTCTGGTTGCAATGAAATTATCGTTTCTGGAGAAAACGGGGAAATTATTCCTCCGCGGGATGAAAATGCTTTGTATGAGAAAATGAAAGAATGGGTTGAGCAGCCTGAAAAACTAGCAGCCATGGCAAGTAAAGCAAGGGGCATGGTAGAAAGCCGGTTTGAACAAAGTATGGTTTGGAATGCCTTGCTGTTAGAGTACAAAAGGTTATTAGATCGAGCAGGAAACAATGTAAAATAAGAACTTTTATCTTTGTACTTTTATCTTTTATTTTAAAACTCCATGCCACTCTATCCCAATATCATAAATAGTGAGAATAAAAAAGGAGGCTACGTTATTGAAGCCCCCTTTATCTGAACCGTTTTACTTCTTTGAAGTTTTTTTTGGCCCATCAGAGGTTTTCGGCGTTGAGCGATAGTGGTTAGGAACTTTAGTTCCATCCGATTTTTCATGCTCATGCACATAAACCTTCTTTTTTCCAGCATCAGTTTGTGCCATAAAATTGAAATTTAACCGTATTACCAAAGAATTTCAGCTGGTAAAAACGCTGCCCCATTACTTTCCGGCGAATGGCTGCCGGACGGCATATAAATCAATCCATTATTTTAAATAGAGAAAATAATCTGGTGATTCAACAGGCATTTATGTTGCTCTAGCCGTCTTTAAGCATAATGTGTTTTTATATATATGTCGACCCCCTTTGCACTAAAATAATACCATGTCTCTGAGGTTGTGGTTTTTTTGAAATTTTGTCAGAAATCACGACATCTGCCCCTGCTTTAAAAGCATTTCGAACTTATTTGTCATTTTGTTATGACAATTTGACCCAAGTAGTTAATCATTTAGTCATAATATTTGTTAAATGGTGGCTTCTTTACAGATAATATTGTTATTTTGCAGGGAAAATGGAACTGGCCCCCAATGGTTAAAAAAAAGCATATAGAGAAATTACCCAATGCTCCTTTACAGGAAGTGGTTTTTGAGTTGTTCTGGGAGCTGGAATCCGATTCAAATGGTTTACCGGTGGATAATGATTATGAATATGCGTTAGGGCTTTTTAAGTCAGAAATTAGTAAAGATTTTAAACACAGCGTTAAACTAACCCATGTATTACCAAAAGAAATCAACCTGCAGTTATTTTCGTTTCCGAGACATCAGTTCTGGGCTGCCGAAAAAACCTGGCCGGTAGTGCAACTGGGGCCTGGAATACTTGTTGTAAATGATATAGAAAAGAACTATACATGGCAATCTTTTCGGAAGCAGGTTCTATCATCAAAAATCTTTCTTGAAAATTCGTACAACAGGCCGCTTACTTATGTTGGCTTAAGGCTTAAATATATTGATGCTTTTGAAACCGGCGAATCGTCTGTTTATGAATTCATGAATCAGAATTTCAACATCAGTCTAAATAATAATTTTGGGATATCCGGGTCACCGGTCTCCGTTAATATCGCACAGCGGTTTAATCTTGACAATGGTTGTTTCGCTGACTTTAATATTAACTCGGCTTTGAATGCAAATGCCCGTCAAATCATTTTATGGCATTCAGCCTACTCAGTTGAAAGTAAGCTTGAATCCGGTTCAATTGAAAGCTGGCTGGACAATGCGCATGATTTTTTAAGCAGGCAGTTTAAAGAATTTGTAAAACCTGAATTCTATGCACGATTTACTCAGCAATAAAATAGTACCAAATTCACAGTCACTCACCAATATTACCGGTGATTATTCGTTTGGTAGAGAGTATTTGTGGTTTCCTTCATCGGTACTATGTAATAATACTACAACCAGATCATTGACTGTTTTGTCAAAGGTTAATCAAATGGAAATAGCACGAATTAGAGACTTTCAGAAGCTTCCTGCGGGCTGGGATTCATACGATGCTGCAACTGTATCGCCTGTTGCGGCTGAAGATTCCATTGCATTTATAAGGCAACTCGATGTATTTGATATTGATGTTTATCAGGCATCCCCTGGGCCAAATGGCGAAATTATGGTACAGGTAAAAGAAGGAAGCCGCGAGATTGAATTCTTATTTTATGACAATAAAGCAAAATACATTACATTTTGCAATAATGAATTCAATACACAAGGGAGTTATACAAAAGAAATATTGCCAGAACTAATAGAATGGTTACGCACCGATGACAAAAGGAGAAAAGGTATCAGAATCTGAATGGCTGCTACGAAGGGTTTACAGACACGACAGAAAGCACACCGATCGAACCACAGGGCTAACTAATTCCAGAGCATTTGCTCCCCGTCCAAAAGATGAAGGGAAACTCTCGGTAAACATTAAATCACTTAGCAGTTATCTTGAATCTATTGTTGCAGAGCGCAATTTTAGACTTTTTATGTTTAGTGCCTCAGTGGTTTATAAACTTAAGTTGAGTTGCATATATGATCCTTTACCTGATAATAATGCACACGCGCTGGTATCTGGCTTTGATTCAGAAGATGAAAGTGCGCCTGGAATTATAGCCAGAAGTGCAAAGGAAGTTTTCAGTACAGATTTTTAAAACAGATGATAGCAGATAAATAATTTTTTCAGTGTCACCGTGACTCGGCCTTAGACGAGGGCTCTTTTAACTTTTTACTTGGCTCTTTTCACTTTATCCTTTCACTTTTATCTTTTATCTTTTTACTTTTTACTTTTATCTTTTGTCTTTCCCACCATGTTCTACAAATCACTCCTAAAACCCCTTTTCGACTTCCTCCTCAGCCTTCTTGCGCTGATTTTTCTATCCCCGCTGTTCTTTCTAATCACCATCCTACTCATCATAGCCAATTCCGGCAAACCCTTTTTCACCCAGCTTCGTCCCGGCAGGCACGGTCGTATCTTCAGGGTAATCAAGTTCAAAACCATGAACGACCGCCGCGATTCACAGGGCGAATTGCTGCCCGATGCCGAAAGACTTACCCCGGTGGGTAGTTTTGTGCGAAAAACATCACTTGATGAAATACCGCAACTGATCAATGTACTAAAAGGCGACATGAGCCTGATAGGTCCACGGCCCTTGTTGATACAATATCTTCCGCTGTATAGCAAAACACAGTCCCGTCGCCACGAAGTAAAACCCGGCATCACCGGATGGGCGCAGGTAAATGGCCGCAATGCCATAAGCTGGGAGCAGAAGTTTGAATACGATGTATGGTATGTAGATCATATTTCTTTTAAAACAGATTTTAAAATCCTTTTAAAGACCATTCAAAAGGTATTAAAAGGGGAAGGGATTAGTCAGGAAGGGCAGGCAACAGCGGAGGCGTTTAGGGGGAGTGTTTGAGAGATGAGAGATGAGAGATGAGAGGCTCTTCGCTCTCCTTTCACCGCGCACAGCTCAAAACGTTATCGCTTTACTCTAAAGTAAAAAGAGATGAGAGATGAGAGGCTCTTCGCTCTCCGCTCACCTCTCACAACTCAAAACGTTATCGCTTTACTCTAAAGTAAAAAGAGATGAGAGATGAGAGGCTCTTCGCTCTCCGCTCACTTCTCACAGCTCAAAACGTTATCGCTTTACTCTAAAGTAAAAAGAGATGAGAGGTGAGAGGCTCTTCGCTCTCCGCTCACCTCTCACAACTCAAAACGTTATCGCTTTACTCTAAAGTAAAAAGAGATGAGAGATGAGAGGCTCAATTCTCACCTCTCATCGCTCACCGCTCACCTCTCACCTCTCACCTCTCATCGCTCACCTCTCACCGCTCTCCTCTCACCTCTCATCGCTAAAACAAAAAAAAGTGGCACAAATAAACAGTTTCAGGGATCTGATTGTCTATCAAAAGGCATATAAATTAGCTATGGAGATTTTTGAGATTTCAAAGACTTTCCCAAAGGAAGAAATATATTCTTTGACTGATCAGATTCGACGTTCTTCACGATCAGTTACAACATCCATTGCTGAGGGTTGGGCAAAAAGAATTTATCCGAAACATTTTGTGAGTAAACTGACAGATTCGCTGAGCGAGGAATTTGAAACAGAGGTCTGGTTAGATTATTCAAGGGATTGTAGATATATTGACTCCGATCAGCATGAGCACTTTAGAGTATCTTATGATGAGGTAAGAAAGATGCTCATTTCGATGATGAATGCACCTGAGAAGTTTTGTAAGTGAGATTTTAGAGATGAGAGGGGAGAGATGAGTATTGAGAAATGAGAGATGAGAGGCTCCCTACTCACCGCTCACTTCTGAAAATTAACTTTTAGAAATCAAAAACCTAACAAGATGTACTTATTCGGTGCCAGTGGCCATGCCAGGGTCATTATTGAAATACTTGAACAATGCAATGTTAAAATTGATGGGCTTATCGATGATAACACTTCGATACTTTCATTGCTGGATTATCCCGTTCAGCATCCGCCACTGATTGATATTCCTGCAGATGCAGGTATGATTATATCCATCGGCGACAATCTGCAGCGTAAGCAAATCAGCAAGAAATATAGCTTCAGCTATGGCAAAGCAATTCACCCATCATCGGTAATTTCGTCCAGAGTAATAATAGGCGAAGGCACCGTAATAATGGGAAATGCCATTATCAATACAGGTACGGAAATTGGCCGCCATGTCATCATCAATACGTCAGCATCGGTTGATCACGATTGCCGAATTGGTGATTTTGTGCATATTTCGCCCAATGCCACCCTTTGCGGAGGGGTTACGGTACGTGAAGGCACACAGGTTGGTGCCGCCGCAGTAATAATTCCGAACATAAGTATTGGCAAATGGGTAACCATTGGCGCCGGTGCAGTTGTTATCTGCGATATACCTGATTATTCTGTTGTGGTAGGTAACCCGGGCCGAATAATAAAAACAGGGAAGAGCATTCAATAAACTCCAAACCGAAAACGGCCGGTGCAGAAGAAACATTTCCGTAAGAAACGATATGCAATCATGGGTTCCGTGCTTGCATTTTTTGTATTGGCCATCGTGTTTTTCTTTAATGCCGGCAACTGGCTGGTTGTTTCTCACACACCCCACAGGGCCGGTGCAATTGTGGTGCTTATGGGCAATGTACCCGAGAGAATACCTGAAGCGGTGGATCTTTATAGGTCAGGTTTTGCACCCCGGCTTATCTTCCCTGATGATTATGAGGAAAACCCGCCCGAAGTATTGCCCGATGGCAGTCTGCTGCACAACGATGCAGCAAAAGCCAGGCACCTCAGCAGCCGTTTTAACATCCCTGATTCAGTAATAGTTATTGTAAAAGGCCCTGCACTCAATACCCAGGCAGAAGCGGAGATTATGGCAATTTACCTTGCTGATCATCCGGAAACGGATACCATCATTCTGGTCAGCTCCTCCTACCATATGCGGCGTGCACTTATTATTTTCCGGAATGAATTTGCATCAAAAGGGCTTGAAATTGTCATTATCAGCGTACCTTCACGTTACACAGCATTTAATCCTGAAAAGTGGTGGCAAACCGCCGGTGACCGCAAGACAGTATTTCTGGAATATATCAAAATAGCATACAATCTGCTGTGGGACAGATGGTGGTGAAATTTCTAATTTCTAATTTCTAACCTGACAGTTAAACATTAGGGTAAATTCGTGTTCGAAAAAGAATAAAAACAGAACACGGATTAAAGCAGATTAAAAATCCGTGAGTATCCACGTTAATTGTGCTGAGACCCTCGAAGCATTCGTGTCATTCGTGTTCAAAAAATTAGCGTAAATTCGCTGATACAACAAAAAACAGAAAATGCCATTTATAAGTTCCCGCGACCCTCTTTGGCAACAAATACTGGCAAACACCCCCCACGATGTTTACCACCTTCCGGGATTTGCCGCCATTGAAGCAGGCCTGTTGAATGGGGAAGCCATTGCCTGGTTTCATCAGGAACAAGGAAACACATTTCTTATACCACTGGTAAGCAGAACCATCAATGGTGGGCAGGAGTTCCGCGATCTGGTAAGCCCCTACGGTTACTCCGGCATGTTGACCCTCAAAAACATTGATGCTGACGAAGCCTCACATGCATTGTCGTTGTTCAACAAAGAAGCCGCAGCCAATGGCTATGTAAGCAGTTTCCTGCGACTTAACCCCCTGCTCAATTCATGGCAATTGCCACAAACGGAAGCCTGGCGGCAATGGTTTCACGGAGGAACGGTTTCGGTAATGCTTGAAACCGATATAGAGGTACTTCGCAGAAGTTACAGCGAAAACCACCGCCGCAACCTGAGTGCACTGAGCAAACTACAATACACCACCCGTGTAAACCAATGGCAGCATTTGCCCGATTTTATGGAAGCCTACCGGCAAACCATGAACCGCAGAAATGCACATCCCTACTACTATTTCCCGGAAACCTATTTTCAGATGCTCCGCAATCTGTTGGGCGAAAACCTGATGCTGATAAGCGTATATGATGCCGAAGGCAAATGGACAGCCGGCGGTTTGTTTACCCGCTTCGGCGATGTAATGCAATACCATCTGGGCGCTACCCGCGATGAATATCTCAGCCACAGTCCTTCAAAACTTATGCTTGACAGAGCAATAGTGGAAGGAAAACAAAACGGAAGCCAGATACTGCACCTTGGTGGCGGACTGGGCGGCAGCACCACTGATGGCTTATTCAGGTTTAAAAAAGGATTTGCCCTCAAATACCACCCCTATACCAGTCTCAGGTTTATTCATTTGCCATCGGTTTACGAAAAACTCAGGGCTGCACTGGGTAAAGGCTACAACCGCAACACCTATTTCCCTGAGTACAGGGTAGTAATAGAGGAATAGTTTTTTATTTCAGCGTTAAGATTTAATGCCCGGTTCAATATAAACTGTGGCTGAAGTGGCGAAGCTGTTTTCTTAAAAAAGCAAATTAAATCGATTAAAACTTACATTTGCGTAAATTCAGTCTGTATGTTTAAAAAAATCACCGGATTTCTTGATCTTCGTAAGCAAAAGCGCTACACTGCATTGTTTGATGTTGCCATATTTGCATTTTTGCTGTTTTTTGTACATTACGGCTACATCTGGTGGTCATCGGCAGGATTTCCGCCTGTAAAAGACCTGGTTGACCGCTTATTTATATTTGCTTCCGCCATACTTTACGATCAGAGCGTGTGGGTAGTAACACACCTCTTTGGTTACGACATCACCACTGAGGGTCAAACCATATTGTTTACCTGCCGCACCGGAGAAGCTGGTTATGTTGGTGTAGAGCCAGGCTGCACAAGCCTCAAACAGTGGGTACATTGGGTAGTGCTGATGGCATTATTTCCCGGTCCCTGGAAGCACAAACTGTGGTACATACCCATGGGTGTGATCGTCATCCATTTTGTAAACCTGATCCGCGTCACCGGTCTGGTATTCACCACCTACAACTGGCCTATGCACTATGATTTCTTCCACAATTACATCTTCAAAACTTTCTTTTATTTCATGATATTTGTGATGTGGGTCGTATGGGTAGAGTATTTTAAGAATAAGCGAAAAGTGAAAAGTGAAAAATGAAAAATGAAGAGGTAATCTTTGAAACTTGAATCTTTGAATCCTTGAATCCCCTATGGAAAATGCCGAAATTGTAATATATCATGACACTCAAAACACCAACTTTCAGTTAGAAGTCAGGGTGGAGGATGAAACCGTTTGGTTGACACAGGCGCAGATGGTTGATTTATTTGGAAGAGAACGCAGTGTTATAACTAAACACATTAATAATATCTTCAAAGAAAACGAGTTAGACGAAAAAAGCAATGTGCATTTTTTGCACACTGCCATTTTCTGATAAACCTAAAACCTCTGACCTCCGTCCTCTGACCTCCGACCTCTCTCGTTATCGCTTCGCAATCCCGAGACAAGTGACCTCTGACCTCTGACCTCTGACCTCTTAATCCTTGAATCTTTTGAATCTTTTGAATCTTTGAAACCTTGAATCCTATGTCTAAATCAAAAATCTGGCTCTCCTCCCCTCACATGGGCGGCAGCGAACAAAAATACGTAACCGAAGCCTTCGAAACCAACTGGGTAGCCCCATTAGGCCCCAATGTAAATGGATTTGAACAAGACCTGCAGGATTTCACCGGAGTAAAACATGCCGCAGCACTAAGTTCCGGCACTGCAGCCATACACCTATCACTGATTCTTCTCGATGTAAAACCCGGAGATATGGTAATCTGCCAGAGCTTTACCTTCTCGGCATCGGCCAACCCCATCGCATACCAGGGCGCCATACCCGTATTTATCGACAGTGAGCCCGACACCTGGAACATGAGTCCGGAGCAGTTGGAGCGTGCCATACAGGCATGCATCAGCGGGGAAGCCATGCATATGGGTATGAAAATGCCACCGGCACTTCCCAAAGCCATCATACCGGTACATTTATACGGCGTACCGGCAAAAATGGAAGAAATCATGCAGATTGCCGGCAAATATAAAATCCCGGTAATAGAAGATGCTGCTGAAGCACTGGGATCATCCATTGGCGGACGCATGTGCGGATCATTCGGCAAGTTTGGCATACTCAGCTTCAACGGCAACAAAATCATCACCACAAGCGGAGGCGGTGCATTAATCTCAAACAACAGCGAAGCCATAGCAAAAGCCCGTTTTCTGGCAACCCAGGCACGCGACAATGCCCCGCACTACCAGCACAGCCACATAGGGTACAACTACCGCATGAGCAACATAGTTGCTGGTATCGGTCGTGGCCAGATGGAAGTACTTGAAGACAGAATAGCAGCACGTCGTGCAAACTTTGCCCGTTATGAAAAATACTTTGCGGAGAAAAACGCACTTGGGTACCAGATAAAACTGCAGCCGTGTGCAGCAGATGCATATGCCAACCGCTGGTTAACAGCCATCACCATTAATCCTGATAAAAACAAAGGCATCACCCGGGAAACCTTACGCCTGGCTATGGAATCAGAAAACATAGAATCGCGTCCACTTTGGAAACCCATGCACCTGCAGCCGGTATTTGAAGGCTCCCCGTTTTTTGGTGACGGCACATCAGAGAAACTCTTTAATGAAGGGCTCTGTCTGCCCTCCGGCTCCAACCTCAGCAGCGAAGACTTCAAAAGAATCACTGATATTATCGACAGCGTTTTTAAATAATCTAATGGGTATTTCAGCGCAGGCAATCAGGCATCTATCCTGAAATGCCTTTTCAATCCCAAGCCCCCTTTTCGAACAACCTTCCAGGTTGAAAGAAAACCTGGAAGGTTTTCTATTTCTCTGGAAGATTTTCCTGCCCAAGGCGGACAGGCTTTCGACCTGGAAGGTTTTCTTTTTAAGCGACTCCAGCTTTAGCAAGAAAATATAAGGCAGACACAGTTCTGTGAACACTCCCCACAGTTCTGTGAACACTCCCTCCGCAAGCCAGTCACACACCTCCGCAAGCCAGTCACACACCTCCGCAAGCCAGTCACAGACAAGAAACGAGACACGGAGACAAGGAGAAATGAGGACAAGGAGATGGCCAAATGGTCAGGCATTGAATGTCTTTTGAAATTGGTCCCGATATCTTACGGAAGGAAATTAGAAATTAGAAATTAGAAATTGGAAATTAGGATTTGCTTGCCTGGGGAGTGCGAAGCGATAACGAGGAAAAGTGGAAAGTGAAGAGTGAAGAGTGAAAAATGAAGAGTGAAAAGTGCTTGCCTCGGGAGTGCGAAGCGATAACGAGAGAGGTCGGAGGACGGAGGTCGGAGGTCGGAGGTCGGGTTGTAAAACTGGAAATTAGAACCACGAGTCTTTGAATGTTTCTATCCTTGAACCGACCGGAGGGAGCTCAGCGAAGCTAATCTTTGAATCCTTGAACCGACCGCAGGGAGCTCAGCGAAGCTAATCCTTGAATCCTCAATAATGCACAATAATATTCCTGAATAATGCACAATAATATTCCTTATATTTGCACAATCTGCGTTTATTTTCACCTTTGAATCAAAATTATATCACTAATTATGAGTTACATAAAACGGATAATAGAAGAAGATTTGTTGGAAAACCTATCCGCTTCGGGTGCAGTGTTGATAAAAGGGCCAAAATCATGTGGAAAAACAGCAACAGCTAATCAATATGCAAAAAGCATTTTAGAAATGGACAGGGACACACAGGTTCCTGTTATGATGGCAACAAATCCCCAGCTTTTATTGGTAGGTGATACTCCCAGATTAATAGATGAATGGCAGGTACAACCCGAAATCTGGAATTATGTCAGACACGAAGTGGATGACCGTAAAGCCAAAGGGCAATTTATTCTTACAGGATCGGCTAATCCAACTGATGACACCAAATTGCATAGTGGTGCCGGGCGTTTTACTGTAGTAGAAATGGACACAATGACCTGGCAGGAATTAGGTTATTCTACCGGAATTGTTAGTGTTTCGGATTTACTGAAAGGGGTTTTTCCAAACTTTTACGATTCAGGGATTTCGCTTGATTTCATTATTGATAAAATGCTGATAGGCGGTTGGCCCACCTTATTGAATGCGAGCACACAAAACGCCCTCAAAATGAATCGCGGCTATATTGATTTACTTTGCGAAGTAGATATGAGCAGGATTTCGGGAATTAAACGCGACCCCATAAAAGTGCGCAGTTTATTAAGGTCAATTGCAAGGAACACAGCCACACTGGTTGATAACAAAACATTAGAGCAGGATGTAAAAATTTCAGATAGAAATGAATTATCGCGAAATACACTATCAGAATATCTTGATGCGCTTTCGCGCCTGATGATTTTGTATGAACAACCTGCTTTCAACCCGCATATTCGCTCCTCGGCATCGTTGCGTAAATCGCCCAAAAAACATTTGTGCGACACATCTTTGGCAGTTGCAGCGCTAGGCCTGGATAAAGAATCGTTGATAAAAGATATAAAATATACAGGGTTTTTGTTTGAGTCGTTAGCAACGCACGAGTTAAATGTATATGCTAAAGCAAATGACGCAAACGTATTTCATTATAATGATTCGTATGGCTTAGAGGTTGACACTATTATACAAAAACGTAATGGTGATTATGCTGCTTTTGAAATAAAACTCGGTGTAGGATATATTGACGGAGCCGCCGAAAATCTTAAAAAATTTGCTGGAAACATAAATACAGCCAAAATGGATTTACCAAAATCATTAAACATTATTACCGGAACAGGAATGACCTATCGCCGCCCCGACGGGGTAAATGTGATTTCGTTGGCTTCGTTAGGCATATAATAAAGTCGATAGTCAATAATCAATAGTCAATAGTCGATAGTCGATAGTCAGAGGTCAATAGTCGATAGTCGATAGTTGATAGTCGATAGTTGATAGTCGATACTAAAAAATCAATAGTAAATAGTCGATAGTCGGGAGTCAATAGTCGATAGTCGGGAGTTGATAGTTGATAGTCGATAGTTGATAGTAAAGAATCAAAGAGTTTTGAATAATTAAAAACCAGAAAGATGGCGAAAATAAACACCTTCAGGGATCTGATTGTTTATCAGCTTTCTTTTCAGTTGGCGATGGAGATTTTTGAATTGACAAAAACATTTCCAAAGGAAGAGAAGTATTCACTTACTGATCAGATCCGGAGGTCTTCCAGGTCAGTGTCAGCAAATATTGCAGAAGCGTGGGCAAAGAAACTGTATCCTAAACATTTCGTGAGTAAACTTACCGACTCGCTGGGTGAAGCCTATGAAACAGAAGTCTGGCTTGATTATTCTTTGGCTTGTGGTTATATCAATCAGGAACGATATACCCATTTAACCGAAAAATATACTGAAGTAACAAAGATGCTTAATGGAATGATTCTTAATCCCGAAAAGTTTATTCCATTCTGAACTCTTCCGGTCATCAATTTATCAACAAGTCAACATAATAACATATCCATGAAGGCACTAAAAAAAATCAAAGCATATATCAAACGCCCTGCTATTCGCCCGCTGGTTGATGTAGCCATATTTGCTATTATCACCATTGCATTTCATTACCTGTGGTGGCATGTGCTTGGCTTTTTCAGAGCTACTGACTTCTTCAATTCAGTTGCCGGCTGGCTGGCACAACAGGTCTATTTTGGCTCGTTGTGGTTTAATGTCAGCATACTTGGCATGAACATAACACCTGAGCATCTTACAAACACGCTCTGGTTTCCCGATGTAAACGGATATATCACCGTAAACGAAAGCTGTTCAGGATTTAAGCAGATGTATCAGATACTGTTTCTGTTTATACTGTTTCGTGGCCCGTGGAAACATAAATTGTGGTACATCCCGGCCTCAATGGGAATAATGTTTCTGGTAAATATTTTAAGAATAATAATGTTATCACTGGTACTGCTGCATTGGCCTGCACACTGGGATTTTTTCCATATCTGGGTAATGCGTCCTTTCTACTATGTGGTGATTTTTATAGAGTGGGTAGTGTGGGTTGAGTACTTCGCCGATTCCAGGTATAAACGCAAGGCAAGCTGAAAATAAAAGTGAAAGGCCTAACGGCCTGAGTGACAGAAAATAAATAATCGCGACTCAAGCTTTGGCCGAAGAACAAAATATGCCTGAATCGCCGCCGGTAGGCGGTAGTAACTGAAACACTCACCTAATCCGTGGAAACCTGTGCTGAGCGTAGTCGAAGTATCCGTGTAATCCGTGGATAAAATATTTCTTTCAGCGGATGTATCTTATGGTCTGATTGAATTACAAATTCAATGGTGTTCAAAGCGGAATTGCAACCGAGGCCGCCTCAGCGGACGAGCTCAGCGAAGCTAAATTCCGCTTAGCCGGGGCAAATCCTTGAATCGACCGATGGGAGCTCAGCGAATCTAATATTTGAATTGTTGAATCTTAGATATTCCCGCCCCAGCCGTCAGGCTTTAATTTCTTGAATCTTTGAACCGACCGCAGGGAGCTCAGCGAAGCTAATCTTTGAATCTTTGAATCGTGCTTCACCTCATCCGCCCTTCGGGCACCTTCTCGAGAGAAGGGCCACTCCATCAAAGTCATTGAATCTTGAATCCTTGAATCCTTGAATCTTTTAATTCCATAGCGCATGTGCTAAGAAAATAAACTATTGCGTATATTTGTATTGTACAAACAAAACATCCAATGCAGGAAGATCTTATAATCCGTAGCAAATATCATCAAAGTTTGCTGCCATACATTGGCAAACAACTGATCAAGGTAATAACAGGGCAGCGCCGTGTTGGCAAAAGTTATATCATGAAACAGACTATGATGCATATCAGCAAGGCTGATCCTGCCGCAAATATTATCTATATAAATAAAGAAGATCTGTCATTCGCCGCAATAAAAACGGCAACCGACCTGGATGAATATGTACGGAATAATACAAAAGACGGTGTAGTCAATTGTGTTTTTGTCGACGAAATACAGGAAATTGACCAGTTTGAAAAAGCAATGAGGAGTTTGTTGCTCAATCCGGTTTATGATTTGTATTGCACGGGTAGCAATGCAAATATGTTATCGGGGGAATTATCAACCTTTCTGAGCGGCCGTTACATCGAAATTCCGGTTTATAGCTTGTCTTACCCTGAATTTCTGATATTTCATCACCTGGAAAATACGGTGGCCTCACTTATGTTATATCTCAGGTATGGCGGATTACCGTATCTGAAACATCTTGAACTGAAAGAAGAAATTGTATTTGGTTATCTCAGAGGAGTTTACAGTACCGTTATTTACCGCGATGTAATGATGCGGAATGAGATACGGAATGCCGCTTTTCTGGAGAACCTGGTATTGTTTCTGGCAGACAATACAGGCCAGCTCTTCTCTGCCAAAAAGATAAGCGACTATTTAAAATCACAGAAAACAAATATAGCCACCTCTCAGATAATCAGTTATCTGAAGTATTTGTCTGATGCCTTTTTGATTCATAAAGTCGGACGATATGATATTGTCGGAAAAAGGATATTTGAAATTGGGGAAAAGATCTATTTTGAGGATATCGGACTCAGAAATGCGGTTATTGACTTTAAACAGGCCGATATTGGCAAACTGATGGAGAATGCAGTGTACAATCATCTGCTGTTCAACGGTTATGAAGTGAAAGTTGGCCAGCTGGGGAAGCTTGAAATTGATTTTGTAGCCAGGCGAAAAGGTGAGGTACGGTATATACAGGTATGCTATCTGTTACATGACGGAGCCACCATCGAACGTGAATTCGGGAATCTGGAAAAGATCAATGACAATTATCCAAAAATGGTTATATCATTTGATGAATTTGCCGGCAATACGCGTAAAGGAATTCTGCATTATAATTTGCGCGATTTCCTTACAATGGAGCTTTAAAGTGAATTTGGTCTTAGGTCTCGGGAGCCTGCCTGACTGCGCCAGGCACGAAGGCCCAAATTTGTCACCCTGAGTCCCGCAAGTGCGGATAAGGGTTGAATCTTTGAATTTTTGAATTTTTGAATCTTTGAATCTTTGAATCTTTGAACCGACCGAAGAGCCTGTCCCGCCACTTTTGCGGGAGTGCTCAGCGAAGCTAATCTTTGAACCGACCGCAGGGAGCTCAGCGAAGCTAATCTTTCTTCACCTCATCCGCCCTTCGGGCACCTTCTCCTCAAGGAGAAGGACCTTCTAAACA